>Ga0247809_1000012_pt1 | contig 178779 bp, 138 predicted proteins | sample UWRJL104311B1_FD_180951 | JGI IMG/M metagenome (GOLD analysis project Ga0247809, IMG submission 180951) | Plant litter microbial communities from Arlington Agricultural Research Station in Wisconsin, United States - UWRJ-L104-311B-1 | ecosystem: Environmental > Terrestrial > Plant litter >... | reverse complement strand
ATGCAGGCAAAAGTAACTACCGGAGCAGAAAATTTATTATCCTCTATGGAAGATATTCTTTTATGGAGCAAAGGCCAGATGGAAAACTTTACGCCTCATCCTCAAAAAATTGCAGTTGAAGTTTTATTTGAAGAAACTCAAAAACATTTTTCGAGTAATGAAAACATTCAGCTTTTATTCGAAAATCCGGAAAATATCATTTTAAATACCGATGAAAACTACTTGAAAACCATCATCCGAAACCTAACCGGAAATGCGATAAAAGCACTGGACAAAACATCCAACGGAAAAATAATCTGGAAAGCCTGGCACCAAAACAACCAAAACTATCTTTCAATAACGGATAATGGCCCGGGCGGAAGTCAGGAAAAGTTCAAGGCGCTTTACGACGATTCAGAAGTAATCGGAATCAAATCAGGTCTGGGATTGCACCTGATTCGTGATTTGGCAACAGCCATCAATTGTAAAATCGAAGTCTGTTCTAAATCTGGATTAGGAACAACATTTACTATTATATTCCAACAAAAAATATTTTTAAACACATAGAATCATAGCTTCTCTTTGAGGATAAAAGGCGTTTCAAATCTGCTCAAATCTTTTAAAATCTGCGTGAAATAAATCTTTGAATGCTTTAACAAAAAAGAAAATCCAATAAAAAAGGCCTGACTTTCGCCAAACCTTTTTTATATAAATCATAATCTTACGATTACAACAAAGCGTCTAAACTATCTGCATAGGTTTGTTTCGGAGCAACTCCTACTTGTTTTCCAACAACTTCTCCGTTATGGAAAACCAAAACAGTAGGGATGTTACGAACACCATATTTTGCAGCGAATTCCTGGTTTGCATCTACATCAACTTTACCAACAACAACTTTACCTGCGTATTCGTTGCTCAATTCGTCAATGATTGGACCAACCATTCTACAAGGACCGCACCATGCTGCCCAAAAATCTACCATTACCGGTTTATCTGATTTCAAAACTACTTCGTCAAAAGTAGCATCTGTGATTGCTAATGCCATAATAATTTTATTTAAGTTACTGCTTCAATTGTATTAAAGGTAACAATTTTTAATGGGTTTTAAACTTACTACAAATTTAGAAATTTTATATCATTCCAACGTCATTAACAAATTAGTTTTGGTTATAAATGTATTGCCAATATTTATATGAACGCTCAAGCTCTTATTTAAAGCCTTGTATTTTCTCAGAAACACCGAATTAAATTCTATATAACCGCTTTTTTTTAACGTATCTTTAATTGTAATAAAAACCAATCTGATGAAAAATGCTTTACTTAAAATAAAAAACTTCCTGCAATCAGCCTGGTTTAAAAAACTCGCCAGACGGTTTGGGTTTTTCATTTTAGGATTTGTAGTGCTTTTTGTAATTGGTTCCGGTGTGCTATCGTTGTATTTCAATCAGAATAAAACTGAAATCATTGCCAAAATCAATACTAAAATCAATGAGAGCATAAACGGAAAGTTTCATGTCCGTGATTTTCAGTATAAATTTTTAACCGGTTTCCCGAATTTTACTCTGGCCCTGAAAGATGTCGAACTCAAAGACAACAAATGGAATTCACACAAACACACCTTACTAAAAGCCAAAGAAATAGAAGCGCGCCTAAATGTCTGGAGTTTACTGCAAAACGAAATCAACATTCATAAAATCCTGATTAATGGTGCTGAGATCTACATTTACAAAGCCGAAGACGGATACTCCAACGCCAATATTTTCAAGCCTAAAAAGAAAGAAGTAACCGAAAATAAATCCGAACGCGAAACCACCATCGACCAGATCGATTTCAATGATGTTCATATTACGATAGACAACCATGTCGGAAATAAATTATTTGATTTTAATGTCGAAAGCCTTAAATCAAATGTCGATTATGACGGAGACGACTGGCAGACGAAAGTATTTTTGGATACGCATATCAACAGTATGGCGTTTAATACCCGTCACGGAAGTTTTGCCCAACAAAAAGAACTGAAAGGTACTTTTGAAATTTCCTATGCTGCCGAAAAACAAAAAATTGATATCACCACCCGCCGACTGAAAATAGGAAACGAGTCTTTCAACATCACCGCATTTTTTAATATCGGCACAACCAATTCCCTTTTCGGAATCAATATTGCAACGTCTATTTTATGGAAGAACGCTTCCAATCTGTTATCCGGAAACATCAGCTCGAAACTGAATCGTTTTGACTTAAAAAAAGAAATCGACGTAACCTGCGATATTCAGGGTGATCTGAACGCGCAGGGCGATCCTAAAATTGTAGTGGAGGCCGAAATACAAAACAACGAACTCAGCATTCCCGACGGGCTCATTACCGATTGTAATTTTAAAGGCATTTTTACCAATAATTTAAAACCAAAAAACGGATTCAACGATGCTAATTCGGCGGTGATTTTAAGCCAATTTTCCGGAAAATACAAAAATATTCCGCTTACGATTCCGCAGGCGGCGATCAATAATTTCGAAAAACCAATGGCAACCGGACTTGTCAATTCTGATTTCGATATCCAGAACCTCAACGAAATGAGCAACGACAAATGGATTCAGTTTTCAGAAGGACATGCAAAAGCCAACCTGAAATTTCAGTTTGATATCGTCGATTTGTACATCACCAAACCACATTTCATCGGAAATGTAAAGGTCGATAACGCTTCCTTCCTTTTTATCCCGAAAAATGTAAAAGCAGAAAAAATAAACGTAGAACTCGACTTTACCGAAAAGGCGTTACTGATTAAAAAAATTGCCTACAAACACAAAAGCAATACGATTTTCATAGACGGAAAAATCAATAATTTCCTGAACTTGTATTACGACGCACCGGAGAAAATGATCGTTGACTGGAACATTTATTGCCCCAGTCTCGACCTGAAACAGTTTTTAGGTATTCTGGCGACTTCACAAAAAAAGAAAACCGCATCCAAACGCGCCAAAAAAGCAACCATGTCCGATCAGTTGCGCACCACAATCGAAAAATGTTCCGTAAACATCAACATCAAAGCCGACAAGATCACGTACAATAAACTGACCGCCACCAACACAAAAGCCACAATACAGATGCTCGAGTCGAGGCTGATCATCAAGAATGCTGCGCTGCAAACCTCTGGCGGAAGCATTACGTTTAATACCGTCGTGTCGCCCAATGGCAAAAATTACAATTTCTCCTCCAATGCCAGCGTCAATAAGGTAGATATTGCGGGATTTTTAAAATCGTTCAACAATTTCGGAATCCAGTCTTTCCTTCCCGAAAACATAAAAGGAAAACTCAGCAGTCAGGCCAATGTTACCGGTTTCATCAACAGTCAGGGCCAGCTCATTACCAATTCCATGCACGGAAAACTCGATTTTAAGGTCGCAGATGGCGCTTTGGTTAATTTTGCGCCTATTGTAAAAGTGGGCAAATTTGCTTTTCCGTTTCGCGATGTCAAAAACATCACTTTTAGCGATTTATCTGGCAGCCTCAACCTACGTGGAGAGTTAATAGACGTCAATACGCTAACCGTCAGCTCGAGTGTCCTGAACTTAGATATCAACGGAATCTATTCTTTTGGCGCCGGCACCAATTTAGCCCTCACCATCCCGCTCCGAAACTCCAAAAACGATGTCAACCTCGCCACCCAGGCCGAACGTGATGCCGTTCGCGACCGCGGAATCATACTGCATCTGTTAGCCATTGACGACAACGGAAAAATAAAAATCAAATGGGGTAAGAAGGATAAGTAGCCTAATTTTCAGGAGCTCTTTCCTGCTATCCGCTCTATCTTTTATGGCGAACCCCGCCATAAAAGGATGCCGCTGCTATCAGGGCTAGGGGTTTTGGTTTTTATAAGAACTTTTTAGAAATATTTTTAAACGCCAGTCAGAAATGATTGGCGTTTTTTTATGTCCTCTTTTGAAAGAAAAACACCTCATTATTCCAATATGGAATACTCAAATAAAAACAGGAATATTGCTATATGGAATATTGAAAAAAAATCCTAATGAATGAAAAAAAAATCAATCAATTTATTTCGCACCAATTAGTAAAGGCAAGGGAAGAAATGGGTTATACACAAATGCAGGTGCAACAAGATAAGATTATGAATCAAAGCAACTTATCTAAAATTGAAAATGGTGTAAAAAAAATCAGTGCAGCAAAACTATTTGTTTTAGCAAATTATTATAAAAAATCTATTGGATACTTCTTTGAAGATGAAAAATAAAAAATTAAATTTTATTGATTTATTTGCCGGGGCGTCCGGTATGTCTGAAGGTTTTATCAAAGCAGGATTTAATCCTGTATCACATATCGAAATGAATCCGGAAGCCTGCTTAACAATTAAAACCAGAGCAGCATATCATTATTTAAAATCAAAAAATAATCTTGAATTATATTACAAATACATAAAAAGTGAAATTACACAGCAAGCTTTTTATAAAGAAATTCCAAGTGAAATCCTTAATTCTGTTTCAAACGTAGAAATTAACGATGATACAATTTCTGGACTTTTCGAAAAGATTAAACAATCAGGAAAAAAGATTGATTTAATCATTGGTGGACCTCCTTGTCAGGCCTATTCATTATTAAGAAGACATCAGGATAAAATTGAAGAAGATCCTAGAAATAAATTATACATACAATACGGAAGGTTTCTTAAAGAATTTAAGCCAAAAGCATTTGTATTTGAAAATGTTCCGGGGTTATTAACTGCAAATAAAGGTGAACATTTCAAAAATCTAAAAGCTTATTTTAGAAGAATTGGATACGAAGTTTATCATGAAACTTTAATTGCTTCTGACTTTGGAGTTTTACAAGCACGCAAAAGGATAATTATTGTTGGTTGGAAAAAAGATAATGATTTTGGATTTCCAGAATTCGAGAAAATAATTCAACAATATAAAGTTAATGATGCCTTTCAGGATTTACCAAAACTAAAACCGGGAGAAGGATTTAAAACAACAAAATATACAGAAACAAAGAACGAATATCTTGAAAAGTTTGAATTGCGAAATGGTGTCGATTTTGTGACGCAACATATTTCCAGACCTCATAATTCTAGAGATTTAGCTATTTATAAAACAGCGATTCAAAAATGGAATAAAGGGCAGGAAAGATTACGTTATCCTGATTTGCCTGAAGAACTAAAAACACATAAAAACGAAACTTCATTTACAGACCGATACAAAGTAATTGATGGATTAGGTATTTCTCATACAGTTGTAGCTCATATTGCTAAAGATGGACATTATTATATTCATCCTGATGAAAAACAGTGTCGTTCTATATCTGTTCGCGAAGCCGCAAGATTGCAGTCATTTCCTGATGACTTTTATTTTGAAGGTTCACGTTCTGCTGCATTTAAACAAATTGGCAATGCGGTACCACCATTAATGGCAAATGCAATTGCTAAACAAATGAAAAAATTATTATGTCAGAAGAAAAAATAAAAGATGGATTTTATAAAATACGGCCAGCGGGAAGACATATTATTACTATTGGTAGAGATTTAATAAAAGATAAATATGCCGCAATTGTTGAATTGGTTAAAAACGCGTACGATGCAGATTCTCAAACCTGCAAAATTTCTTTGCTTCCGTTCAAAAAAGAAATTAAATTAAATGACGAGGTTATAATAAAGAGAGGCATTAAAATCATTATAAAAGACGAAGGGCATGGAATGACTTTTGAAACCGTTACAGATAAATGGATGGTTCCATCAACCGATGACAAACTAGGAAGAAAAGTCAGTCCTGGAAAGCGAACAATGCAAGGTAAAAAAGGTATTGGAAGATATTCTGCATCAATGCTTGGAGATGATATGGTGTTACAAACTATTGATACAAATGGAGAATTAACCACTTTATATTTAATATGGGAAGATTTTCAAAAGGCTAAATATCTTGAAAATGTTGATGTTTTAATAGAAAATTTTTCGACGAATAAATCAAGTGGTACAGAAATAATCATTGTTGGAGATGAACTTCACTTAAACGATTGGAACGAAAAAGAAATACAAAATTTAAAATCTGAATTAAAAAAACTAATTCCTCCTGTAGATACTTTAGAACATAATATTGATGCTGATACAGATAATTTTAAAATTCAACTTGAGATAGGTGACTTTGAAAATCTTAATTATGCAAATACAACTGAAGATATCGAACCATATCCTTTATTTGAATTGTTTGATTATAGAATTACAGGTTCTGTAAATTATCAAGGAACTGCTAACCTTAAATTTTTCAATAACAGAACAAATGATCCAAATCCCGAAATAATTGAAGAATTTATTATTCCTTTAAATAGCAATCCTAAAAGTAAAGGTTTAGAAGCTTATTGTGGGGAATTAAAAGTTGACTTTAGAGTATATGATAGGGATCCTGATTCCATAGATAATTTAATTTCCAGAGGTCTTAAAGATCCAGTAACTAATAAATATGTTGGACGGAGAGAAGCTAGATTAATTTTAGATGCATTTAATGGCATAGGAGTTTATAGAAATGGATTTAGAATTAGGCCTCTTGGTGATTCAGGATATGATTGGCTTGAGTTGGACAAACAAAGAGTTCAAGAGCCAAGTAAGAAAATAGGTGTTGACCAAGTAATCGGATTTATACATGTAGAATCTGAAGAAAAATCAGGTCTAGAAGAAAAAAGTGCGAGAGATGGACTAAGAGATAACTCACAATATCTTGGACTACAAGAAATTTGCAAACAGGTTTTAAGTCAATTAGAATCACGACGTTTTGGTTATAGACTAAAAGTTGGATTAGGTAGAAGTCAAAGAGGTATTGATGAAAAGATAAATAATCTTTACAGCTTTAATGATTTAAAAGATGGAATTAATAAGCATTTAGACGCTATAGGAATAGAAGAAAAGAAGCGAATACAAATCAATAAACTTATAACTGATAAAGAACAGAAAAATAACAAAATTGCAGATGAGCTAAAACAAATTATTGCACTCTATCAGGGACAAGCGACAGTAGGCAAAATTTTAAATGTAATTAGACATGAGGCAAGTAAACCATTAGGATATTTCAAACAAGTAATTCCATTCATAAATGAGCTAAATGAAGAATTAAAAGAGGAATTCAATCAAGAAACTTTGGATACAATAACCAAAAGATTAGAAGTAATTAATGAACAAGTAAATATTTTTATAAATTTATTTGAAAAATTGGATCCACTATCAGCCAAAAAAAGAGTTGCTAAAAAGGATTTTAATTTAAAAGATAGTATTCTTAAAATAAAAGATGTCTTTTTAAATGAATTGAATATAAATAACATTTCATTTGACATAGAATGTGATGATAAAATTACAGCTTATGGCTGGGAGGAGGATTTTTACATTGTCTTTACAAATTTAATTGATAATAGCATCTATTGGTTAAAAACCATTAACTCAAATCAAAGAAATATAACTATAAATGTATATCCAGATGAAAATAATTTAAATATTGATTATAATGACAATGGGCCAGGTATTGAAAAACATCTGATAGAAAATGAATTAATTTTTGAACCCGAATTTAGTAATAAATCCGGAGGAGGAAGTGGCTTAGGATTAGCAATTGCAGGAGAAGCAATTGAGAGGAATGATGGAAAAATAAAAGCAATATATTCCGAATCTGGAGCATATTTCAAAGTAGAAATCCCAATTTTATAATTATGAGTGAATTTAATTTATTAATTGTTGAAGATAGCGAAACTCAATTAGACATTTATAATGATGTTATAACCCAGTTCAATAAAAAATCTGATGTAAAAATTTTACCAAACATAGCCAAAACTTTTAAAGAAGGGAAGGCATTATTGAAAACAAATTATTTTGACGGTGCAATTATTGATTTAAGATTAACTTCAAATACACTTGAATATGAAGGAGTCGCATTAGTTAAAGAAATAAATGGTAAATTAAGAATCCCTTTCTTTATAGTTTCAGCGAGCTTAAATGAAATTCTAGATATTCCAGAAAACGTATTATTACAAAAGAGAAATAGAACTGATAGTTTTAAAACTATTTTAGAAGATTTAGTTAGTATCTATAACTCTGGTATAACAACACTTCTTAAACCTAATAGCTATGTTGATAGCATTCTTACGGACATTTTTTGGAATCATTTACCAATTGTATTGAACGAATTTATCAAAGAAAAACAAAATAAAGCGGATTGGGATATCCAAAAAGTACTCTTCAGATATATTGCCTCACATGTTAATGAATATTTAGAACTTAATAATGAAAATAATTTTGAGCCATATCATAGTGTAGAATTCTACATAAAGCCTTCTGTTAAACCAAATAACATTACAGGTCATGTTTTAAAAAATAAAGAAAACGGATCACATTGGATTATTTTGACCCCAGTTTGTGATTTAGTATTAAGAAAAGATAACAAAAATCCAACAGCAACTGCTAAACCAAAAGCGAATTTTATTACAATAGCATCTATTGATAGTTATGAAATTATAGTCAAAGACAGAAATAGTGGTGAAATTTCAAAATTAAAATCTAATAATTATGATTTTAAATATCATTATTTACCTAAAACAATTTTATTTGAAGGAGGATTTATCGATTTTCAAAATATCCAAAGCATTCCTGTTAATATTATTGATAATGATTTTTCAAAAGAACTAATAATCTCCTATCCATTCAAGAAAGATATTATTTCGCGTTTTGCAAATTATTTTGCCAGACAAGGACAACCCAGTTTTGAATAGTGTAGTTAAATTGCTATCAGATCTTTAACTTTGATTATTTAATATTCATGGACGTCCATAATCCAGAACAACGCTCAAAAAATATGCGTGCCATTAAAAGCACTGAAACAAAAGCTGAACTTACTTTAGGAAAAGCATTATGGCATCTGGGCTACCGTTACAGAAAAAACAACAAAACAGTTTTTGGCAAACCTGACTTTACTTTCAAACAATTAAAAATTGCCATTTTTATAGATTCAGAATTCTTTCATGGTAAAGATTGGGAAACCAAAAAAAAACCTCAAACCAATCCTGAATTCTGGATCAAAAAAATAGAACGAAATATGCAAAGAGATATTGAAGTCAATGCGTATTTAGAATCTCAAAACTGGAAGATTCTTCGTTTCTGGAGCAACGATATCAAAAAGAATTTAGATTCGTGTATTCTAGAAATTCAAAACACTATTAGCGAAAGACAAAACATTTAGTTTGCTTATTGTTGTAGAATTTCCAGTGTGATTTCTCCTTCGTCGAAATGACAAATATCCCCAAAAAATTTCATAATCTTTCCTTAACTCACTTGGCTTTTCATCTTAAATAAAATAGCTTTGAGAATAATCATTAAATACAAATCAATATGAAAATTCAAATCAATACAGACAAAAACATAGAAGGACACGAAAGACTGGAAACCTATTTTTCAGGAGAACTGGAAAAAGGCCTAACCCGTTTTGAAGAAAAAATTACCCGCGTAGAAGTACATTTTGGAGATGAAAACGGAGAGAAATTCAGCTTAAATGATAAAAAATGTGTAATCGAAGTTCGTATAGCAAACCTACAGCCGGTAACTGTTACAGAACACGCAGACACTATCGAAAAAGCGTTTAGCGGCGCTTTGGCAAAAGTCAAAAAAATATTGACTACGACTTTCGAAAAAATGAAGCAACATTAAGTTTTTAAACCATATAAGTCATATGGGAATCATTTAAGTTTTTGATTCTTTTTTAACCATATAAGAGATATAAGTTCATCGAAGCAATGCCAGATTATAGGAACTTATATCTCTTATATGGTTTTTTACTTTTGACCTTCGACTTTCGACTAATTTACGATTTCGGTAATGGAGCTCCTACTGCAACATCACAACGATGTCCGGGTTGTCCGTGTGCGGGATTCATACCTTCGGCTACGGCTTTCGTGTTGCCCGTTTCGGTACTTAATAAAGCGGGAACGGCATTATTGTTGGCAGGCGGCGTAACGGTAAAATTTTGTTGTACGCTGCCGCTTTGTGCAGTTGAAGTTGTGGTTGCAGCTGTTGTTTTAGCAACAGGTGTACTCAAAGGCGATCCAACCGGAATATCACATCGGTGTCCCGGCTGTCCGTGCGAAGGATTCATTCCTTTTCCTACTTTTACCGGAGTCGCAGTTGTCGTGGTAGTAGTCACAACATTTTGCTGATTAGGATTGACCTGAACGGTTTGTCCTTGTTGTGCAGTTGCAGCCTGACCTTGTGTTGCAGCCGAATTTAAAGGCGCACCAACAGCAATATCACAACGATGTCCCGGTTTTCCATGAGCCGGATTAATTCCGCCAGTTTCATTCAAAACCGTATTGGGATTAGTGGCCGGATTCTGAACCACAGAAGTGACTTTAGACGTGTCTTTCGCCAGTCCCAAAGCAACTAATTCAGAAGTCGGCGTGCTTGCCTGTGGCTCCAGATCTTTTTTACAGGAAACAAAAACTAAAGAGGCAATCGCTAAGGAAGTTATGTAGATTTTCGGATTCATAGTCGTGAAATTTAAGAACTCAAATATAATGGTTTTGAATGTAAACCGTATAAGTCATAGTTGTTAAAATTAAACCACATTAGTAATATGCTTTACAGGCATACAAAAGCGTATTTTTTTTCTCGCAGATTTGGCAGATTATACAGATTTTTTTAATAGTTAGCTGAATTTTATCTGCTGAATCTGCAAAATCTGCGAGAAACTTTCTATCATTAAAAATCATTCCTATCTTTAAACTTAAATACTATTATTACACATGAAAAAGACAATTCTACTTCTGTTATTATTTACTGTTTTTTCAAACGCCCAAACTGAAAAAGATAAAATCAGCCAAACATTAGATGCCTGGCATAAAGCCGCTGCAGATGCGAAATTTGATATGTACTTTAACCTTATGGCAGACGATGCTATTTTTATTGGAACCGATGCAACCGAAAACTGGATAAAACCGGATTTCAAAGTCTGGGCAAAACCTTTTTTCGACAAAGGAAAAACATGGAATTTCACTGCTCTCGAACGTCATATCTTTTTGGACAAAACCGGAAAAGTTGCGTGGTTCGATGAACTATTAAATACCCAAATGAAAATTTGCCGAAGTTCAGGTGTTTTGGTGAAAGTGGGAAAAGAATGGAAAATTCAGCATTATGTTTTATCAATGACGATTCCAAATGATGAGGTTGATGGGGTTGTAAAAATAAAAGCACCAATCGAAAACATTCTGATAGAAAAACTTCAGAAAAAATAACAATTTTTGATGATATCTTTATAAACCTAACTTTTATAGTGAGTTGCATCCTCAACAATCAAATACATTATAATATATTCGGCAATAATAGCTTCAATTTGGAAGTCTAAAATAACATACTCTCAAAAAAACAGTCGTAATTTTACAAAATTTACTAAAATAAAAATTCAGCCTCTATTTTATTAGCCCTTAAAATGGAAATATTTATTTTTTTTTAACTTTGCCCCCAAAAAAAATAGGGTTACATAAAGAATTTGAAAATGAAAATAGAAAAACGCTGGATCATTTCTTTTATTATTATTAGCATTGTTTGTATTACTGGGGCTTTTTGGCCAACAGTTACCGAAAACGCATATGTATTATCTGAGTTTGGCACATTAGACCATATTGTACCGGCCGATGTTGCCTGGATGTTAACTTCCTGTTGTCTGGTTTTAATCATGACGCCTGGTTTATCTTTCTTCTACGGTGGAATGGTAGGCAGAAAAAATGTGATCTCAACCATGCTGCAAAGTTTTATTTGTTTGGGAGTGGTCACACTTTTATGGGTAACTGTCGGATTTAGTCTGGCATTTGGAGAACCTGTTGGTTTTACTTCCGGAGATCATTTTTATAGCTTTTTTGGAAACCCCACTACTTTTGCTTTTATGGACTATGTGGGCGTTTTGCCTCATAAACAATTGGCAAGTACGATTCCGTTTATGTTGTTCGCATTGTTCCAGATGAAATTCGCCATTATTGCTCCGGCCATTATTACCGGATCTTTTGCGGAACGCGTGCGTTTCATTTCTTATTTATTATTCATCAGTTTATTTACCATTTTCATCTATGCACCTTTGTGCCATTCGGTTTGGTATCCAACCGGAGTTTTAGGAACGTATTTTGGCGTTAAGGATTTTGCCGGGGGAACTGTGGTTCACATGAGTTCCGGTTTTGCTGCTCTGGCAGGAGTTCTGGTTTTGGGTAAAAGAAAAAACAGCGACCATATTCCAACCAATATTCCGTTTGTATTATTAGGAACCGGAATGTTATGGTTTGGCTGGTTCGGATTCAACGCAGGTTCTGCGCTTGCAGCCAATGGAACAGCTGCAATGGCCTTTGCCACTACAACCACTTCATCGGCAGCAGCCATGTTAACCTGGGTTTTCTTTGACAGAATGAACGGAAGAAAAGTTTCGGCTTTAGGCGCTTGTATAGGAGCTGTTGTAGGTTTGGTAGCCATTACACCGGCAGCAGGTTATATTTCGGTTCCGGAAAGTATGTTCTTCGGATTTATTACGGCATTGGTTTCCAATTCGGTTGTCAACTGTAAATACTCAAAAAGATTCGACGATACGCTGGATGTTTTTGCCTGTCATGGTGTTGGCGGAATTATGGGAATGATTCTGACTGCTATTTTTGCCCACGGCGAAGACGCCAGTTTATTACACGGTGGCTGGAACGTATTTGCACATCATATGATGGCTTTGGTTCTGGTTTCTATATTTACTTTCTTCGGAGCGTATCTTTTATTTAAAGTAACTAACTTTATCATTCCGTTACGCGTTTCTGAAGAAAATGAACACATCGGACTCGATTTGTCACAACACGATGAAACACTCGATCCAAAATCAAAACCTATAACAGAACCTCATTACGGTTCATAACTATAAAAATCGCAAGATTTGTTTACTAAAATAACAAGTCTTGCGATTTTCTTCTTTTTTAAAGACACCAAACTAATTCATTCGTTTATATTCCTTAATTTTGCTGAAAATTTTTGTAAAAGTGGGAAGTAAAAATAAACTAAAAAGATTCAGGGAAAACGAAACATTCGAAAACGTTTTTCAACCAACCAGAGAAGAAGTTGTAAGCGATTTGTTTCCGCTTAAAGGAAAATGGAATGCTGATTTCTTTAAAAATGACAATCCATTAGTTTTAGAATTAGGCTGCGGAAAAGGAGAATATTCTGTTGGACTGGCTGAAAGATATCCTAATAAAAATTTTGTCGGAATTGACATAAAAGGCGCTCGTTTCTGGAGAGGTGCCAAAACTGCTGTTGAAACCGGCTTGCATAATGTTGCTTTTATCAGAACTCAAATCGAGCTGATCAACCATATTTTTGCAGAAAATGAAGTGGATGAAATCTGGATTACTTTTCCGGATCCGCAAATCAAATACAAAAGAACAAAACACAGAATGACGAATTCTGAGTTTTTGAAATTGTATAAAAAAATCCTCAAGAAAGACGGTGTAGTCAACCTGAAAACCGATAGTGAATTCATGCACGGTTATACCCTTGGATTACTTCACGGTGAAGGACACGAAGTTTTATATGCGAACCATAATGTATATACAAACGAAGGAAGCCCGGAAGAAGTAACTGCTTTTCAAACTTTTTATGAAAAACAATATTTAGAAATTAACAAGGCAATTACGTATATTCGTTTTAAAATTAAGGACTAATTTAATTTTAAAACACATTTTTCAAACCATTAAATAACTGAATGGCCTTACTTACTCCATTACTTTCAGGTTTTATTGCCGCCATTATTGGGATTGTTCCTCCGGGACTGATCAACATGACGGCAGCCAAAATAAATCTGAAAGAAGGGAAAAAAAATGCTATGTGGTTTGTTATTGGTGCTGTTGTAGTCATCTTTTTTCAGGTATACGTAGCCGTTTTATTTGCTCAGGTAATCAATAGCAGACCTGATGTTGTTACCTTATTAAGAGAAGTTGGTTTTGGCATCTTTGCAGCGCTTACCATTTACTTCTTGTTTATAGCAAAAGCACCCACAGCCAAAAAATCGAAAATCAAAAAAAAGAGCAAAAAAAGCCGTTTCTTTTTGGGTATGCTGCTTTCCGGATTAAACTTTTTTCCGATTCCCTATTATGTGGTAGTGAGTGTAACTTTGGCTTCGTACCAGCTTTTTGTATTTGAAAACAATGTCATTTTTATTTTTGTACTGGGTTCTGTTTTAGGGTCATTTGTCGTTTTATACAGTTACATTGCTTTTTTTGGAAGCATCGAAAAGAAAACCGATTACCTGATGCGTAACATGAATACGATTATTGGAAGCATCACAGGATTAGTAGCTCTTGTAACACTTTTTAATATTCTGAATTATTATTTCGGATAACTGAAATGCCGGAATTAAAATCTTTCATCTTTAAAAATATTTCCATGGCTGAAGATAATTTTTTCGAAAGAGTATATACTGTCGCCAGACAAATTCCATACGGAAAAGTAACTTCTTATGGTGCCATTGCCAAAGCTCTGGGATCGGGACGTTCTGCCCGAATGGTCGGATGGGCAATGAACGCCTGCCATAACATCGAAGATATTCCGGCACATCGTGTTGTCAATAGAAAAGGCCTTCTTACAGGCAAACATCATTTTGACGGAACCAATCTAATGCAGCAACTTTTAGAAAACGAAGGCATAAAAGTAGTCGATAATCAAATTATAGATTTTGAAAAACACTTTTGGCAGCCTGAAGTTCAGATTTAAATTGTCACTTTTTCATTATTTTAAATCAAACAAATCACAAAACTGGTTTTATCTTCATCGGTTTGGTAGCTTAAATAACCGCCGTGTGCTTCGATGATGTTTTTGGAAAGCGTTAAGCCAATTCCGGCACCGTCTTTTCTGGTGGTGAAAAATGGAAGAAAAACTTTGTCCTGAATCTCGGGATCGATTCCTTTTCCGTTATCCGAAATGGTGATGAAAAAGCGATTGTTTTCGGTATAACTCGACACATACATTTTCTTTTTTTCCTTTTCTTTCAAAGCATAAATACTATTGGTAATCAGATTGATAACAACCTGTTCCATTTGGTTTTTATCCATCATAATCGATCGTGAGCTGTGAACATCATTTATTAACTCGATGTTTTCTGTTTTCAAAATTGGACTCATAATACGCAAACAATCTTCGAATAACGAATTAATAGGCGTCATCTGCTTGGTTGGCGTGGGCAGCATAGCCAATTTTCTGTAATTCTCTACAAAAACCTGCAAATGATCGCTTCTGTTAATGATGGTCGAAATACTGCTTTTTATATCTTCAAAATCATCATCTTCCAGTTCCTCCTGATCGACAATCTGGAGTAAATTCTGCGAAAGCGCACGAATTGGCGTTAAGGAATTCATTAATTCATGCGAAATAATCTTCATCAGATTAATCCAGGCTTCTTTTTCTTTTTTCTCAATAACACGCTGAATACTGTCTAATAAAATAATAAAATATTCTTTACTGTAGGTTTGCGTTCGTGAAGTTTGGAGCATGAAAGTCTGTAAATCCTGTTCTTCAATTTTAATAGAAATAGCCATTTTTAATTCACTAAAATCTGTTTTTTCGATTTCATTACAAAGTGAAGGCAGATAATTTTGAAGGTATTTCCAATGGCTAATTTTTGGGACTTTGAATAATTGGGAGAAACAATCGTTCATTAAAAAAACAGTCCAGTCGTCGTTTTCTTTTTCTAAAATTAAAGCTGCCGTATCGATATTATTTAAAAGGGAACGGTAAATCATTTCTTTTGAGGTCTGCTCCTGCTGCTGCATTTTTAAAGTTTCGTACAACAAATACAGACTTTTAAAATTGTCTCTTTTATTCTCTTCGGGAAAATGGGTTGAGAAATCTTTTTGTAATATCGAAAGCAAGGTTCTGTCGTAAAACTGCAATTGGTTTTTGATGTAAAAATACATTTCGGCTATCATTAAAAAACCGAAAAACCCAACCAAAATAGCGTTGTAATAAAACGTTCTGTAGACGAGAAACATACAAAAGAAAAAGAGAGTCATTACAAAAAAAACCCTTATAAACAAAGCATTATAAAATTTCCAGTTCTTCATTCTTTTTTTGTTGCTACAGATTACAGGATTAAAATGATTCCTTTATTTGATATAATTCTCTCGCAGATTACGCAGATTTGGCGTGTAAAATTATCTTTATTCTTTATTCTTGATTCTTGGCTCTTTTATCCATTTTTCAAATCATATTTCTCAATTCTTCGGTACAGCGCTGCTCTTGACAAACCTAATTCTTCAGCGGTTTTAGAAATATTTCCGTGATGTTTAAAAAGTGCTTTTTCTATGGCAGATTTCTCCATTTCAGATAAAGGATTTTCATCATTTTCCTGAATCTCTTCAAAATTTAGAATATCCAGATCGTTCACAGAAATTGTATTATTTTCTGCTAAAATTAACGCGCGTTCGATTTTATTTTCGAGTTCACGAATATTTCCTTTCCACGGGTATTTCTCGAGATAAGGCACTACATTTTCATTAAATTTCCAATTATTCTGATTGTATTTTTCGGCAATCTTTTCCAAAATAAAATGCGCCATCGGAACAATATCATCTTTTCGTTCGCGCAACGATGGCAAATTAATTTCCATGGTGTTGATACGATACAGTAAATCTTCGCGGAACGTTTTATTTTTAACCTCCGCTTTAATATCATTATTAGTTGCTGAAATGATTCTTACATTCAAAGGTCTGGCTTTGCTTTCGCCCAGACGCGTAACGGTTTTGGTTTGCAAAACATGCAATAGTTTAGATTGCAAATGAAGCGGAATATTACCAATTTCATCCAGAAAAATAGTTCCGTTTTGTGCCGATTCAAATCTTCCTGCAGTATCAGTTTTAGCATCGGTAAAAGCGCCTTTTGCATAACCAAAAAGTTCACTTTCAAATAGATTATCACTTAAAGAACCTAAATCTACATGCACGAAAGGTTCGTTTTTTCGTGTCGAATTTTGATGAATAAATTCTGCAAAAACATATTTACCGGTTCCGTTTTCGCCTAAAATCAAAACATTGGCATCGGTTTTGGCTACTTTTTCAGCAATGGAATACGATTGTTTTATTTTTGGAGAAGTTCCAACGAAATAACTTTTTTCAGTTTTTTCAACTGGTGTTTTTTTGCTGTTTTTTCTGCTTTCGGCGACAGCCTTATCCATTGTTTCAAGCAATTTTTCGTTGTTCCAGGGTTTTAAAACATAATCGAATGCGCCAATTTTTATTCCTTCCACCGCTGTATCAATTTTTCCGAAAGCGGTCATTAAAATCACGATGGTTTGCGGAGAAAGTGTTTTAATTTCTTTCAGCCAGTGAATTCCTTCTCTTCCATCTTCAAATCCAATTCGGTAATTCATGTCTAATAAAACCACATTTATTTCATTTTCATTTAAAATAGAAATGATCTTTTTTGGATTATTTTCCGTAAAAATGGTTTCAAAATGTTTTTTGAGAATCATTTTGGCCGAAAAAAGTATTTCTTCCTGATCGTCAACGATTAATATTTGGGCTTGTTTTTTTCGCATGCTGTCTTTTTTTGTCCGATTTTGAACGGTCAACTGTTCATTATCGAACAGTCGGTTTTGGGCTGTTTTTTAGAGCTTCTTTAAAATCAATACATTACAAATAATAATTTTTATGGCATAGTATTTACCTATTGATTATCAGCAAATTATTTAAAAAATGGACAAGGTAATTCCTCGTAAAAATAGAAAATTTAGATATCTCACAATAGCAATTGGCGTTTTTTTAGTTTTGGCTGCAGTCGTCTTTTTTTCGTTTAACACAAAAAGAAGTTTAAATGTAAAAGCAGATGAGATCAATATCCAAAAAGTTGAAAAAGCTTTTTTTGAAGATTTTGTAGTTTTTCAGGCAAAAGTAGAACCTTTGAATGTAATGCTTGTAAATGTAACGGAAGGCGGATCCGTAAAAGAGATTTTTGTAGAAAATGGTGCCACGGTAACCAAAGGTCAATCACTGGCACGTTTATACAATCCGAATACAGAACTGAATTACCTGACTCAGGAAACGGCAATTATCGAACAAATTAGTAATTTGAACATCGGAAAACTAAATATCAGAAATCAGGAATTGAACTTGACTAAAGATTTAGTTTTGATAGATCACGACTACAATGACGCCAAAAGATTGTATGACATGAACTCGAAACTGTTTGATAAGGATGTTATTTCAAAAAATGACTGGAATACGTTTAAAGAAAGTCTGCGTTTTCAGGAAGAGCGAAAAAGAACCATTCAGCAAAGTATCCAAAAAGAAAAACAAACCAATAAAATGCAGATTTCGCAAATTAACCGTTCGATTCAGACGATGGAAAAAAGCCTGGAGATTTTAAGAAACAACAAAAAGAACTTTTTGATTACCGCTCCGGAATCTGGCAGACTTACTTCTTTTGAACCAGTTTTTGGAAAAACATTCCAGGCAGGAGAAAGCATCGGAAAAATCGATTCGAAACAAGGTTACAAACTAACCGCCGAAGTGGATGAATTTTATTTGGAAAAAGTTCGCGAAGGCTTAAAAGGTCAGGTAGAATTTAAAGGTCAAAATCTGGAAGTTCTGGTGACGAAGGTAATTCCGGAAGTAAAAAGCGGTCATTTTACAGTAGAATTGGCTTTTATATCTAAAGAAAATATCGTTTTACAGGACGGACTTAGTTTTGGCGTAAAACTTATTTTATCTGAAAAAAATAAAACACTCGTAATTCAAAAAGGAAGCTTTAACCAGGAAACAGCAGGAAAATGGATTTTTGTTGTAAAAGGAAATAAAGCAGTTAGAAGAAACATTAAATTAGGCCGCGAAAATCCTTCGTATTATGAAGTGCTGGAAGGTTTAAAAGAAGGCGAATCGGTTATTATTTCTTCTTATTCTGATTACAAAGACATTGAGGAGCTTTCTATTGAATAATGTTCAGTTCTCAGTTTTTAGTTTTCAGTCGCAGTCTCATTTACAGTTTACAATTCATAATTCACAATTAACAACGTTTCAATCATCAATCAAAAAATAATCAATAACAAACTAACATTTTAAAACTATGATCACAATTCAAAATTTAACCAAAGTTTTTAGAACAGAAGAAGTAGAAACTGCTGCTTTAAGCGGGATTACTTTAGAAATTAAAAAAGGAGATTTTTTAACCATTATGGGGCCTTCTGGTTGTGGAAAGTCTACTTTGTTGAATATCATAGGGCTTTTGGACAGTGCTTCTGAAGGGAGTTATAAATTACTGGATCAGGAAATGGTAGGATTAAAAGAAAAAGGAAGAGCCAATGTACGAAAGGAAAATATTGGTTTTATTTTTCAGAATTTCAATTTGATCGATGAACTTTCTGTTTATGACAATATCGAATTGCCTTTGCTTTACAACAACGTAAAAGCATCTGACAGAAAACAAAAAATAGAAGCTATCGCTGAGAAACTCAACATCTCGCATCGACTGAAACATTTTCCGCAACAGCTTTCTGGCGGTCAGCAGCAAAGAGTTGCCGTTGCAAGAGCTTTGGTCAACGACCCTAAAATTATTCTTGCTGATGAACCAACGGGAAATCTCGACAGTAAAAATGGTAATGAAGTTATGGAACTTTTAACTGATTTACACGCTAAAGGATCGACAATTCTAATGGTAACCCACTCTGATTATGATGCTTCTTTTTCGCAAAAAACGATTCACATGAAAGACGGAGTTATATTTTCTGAAAAATTAAATCAGCGCAATGTTGATGTTTTTATGAACACTAAATAAATACAAAATGATCAATTTTATCATAATAGCCATTACATTTCTGGTAGAATTTGTTTGCAAAATACTAACTATCATTTAAAAAACTGACGGTTCAAAAAAACTGTTAGTTATCCAAAACGACTATAATAACTATAAAAAATACAACATGATTTTTAACTGGTTTAAAATATTTATATACCATTTAAAGCAAAACAAACTGTTTTCGTTTTTAAATGTTCTGGGCTTAAGCATTGGAATTTCGGGTGTCATTTTTGCCATTTTATATTGGAATAATGAAAACGCATACGATCAATGGAATCCTGAAAAAGAGAATGTTTATCAAGTACTCAATAAAATTGGTGCAACTGGTGATATTTGGGCAGCAAGCTCTATTCCTTTTGGCCTCACCTGTAAAGCCACTATTCCTGAGATCGAATCCATTTGCTTTTATGATGGTTGGTATTATGAAGACATTATTAGGTATCAAAATCAAAAATGGATGGGTAAAAAAATAATCGTCGCTGATTACGATTTCTTTGACGCCTTTCCATTTCCCATTGTAAAGGGGGCCAAAAAAGATATACTTAAAGAAAGGAATAGTGTCGCCATTTCAGAAGATGAAGCAAAATTAATTTTCAAGAATGAAGATCCAATTGGCAAAATTCTAATCAATGACAAAAAACCTTATGTCATAAAATCAGTTTACAAAATCATCAAACCTTCTTCTATTGAGCCCAATTATGTCTTTGGAGGTCTATTGCGAGAGGGTGATCTAAATAGGTGGGGGAACTTCAATTACACTTTAATGATTAAAACCAAAAAAGGAGCTAATAGAGAGGCCGTTTTAAAGAAGATGCAAAATGTAAACTATGTCAATCGAACTTTAAAAGATGCGAAAGAAAGTGGTCAGACACCTGAACAATACGTAAAGGAAAATGGTGAAATCACAGTAATTCTCGATCAACTGGATCAAGCACGCCTATATGGAACAAAAACTTCTAGTGGTTATAATTTCCCTGAAGGAAAAGGCAATCTGCAATTGCTTTATATCATGGTTGGTCTGTCTATTTTAATTCTAATTTTATCACTTGTCAACTATATCAATTTAGCCACTGCCTCTGCAATTAAACGTGCAAAAGAAGTAGGCGTTCGTAAAATCGTAGGAGCAAGCAAAACACAAATTATTACACAATTTATATTTGAAACAGCCATTATTGTAACCTTAGCCATTCTTTTTGCACTGGCGATAGTCGAACTTTCCTTACCCTACTACAACAACTTCCTTAATAAGTCGTTGACCATGAATGGTGGTGAATTTTACCTGCAGCTTATTTTTATATTTGGATTAGTAATCGTTCTTGCAGGTATATTCCCGGCCATTTATATCTCCAATTTTGAAACCCTGAAAGTTTTAAAAGGAAATTTTTCCAGAAGCAAAAGCGGCATTTGGATTCGAAACTCTATGTTGATATTCCAATTTGGTATTGCGGCCTTTTTTATTATTGGGGCTTTAATTGTAAACTCTCAAGTAAATTATATGATGAATAAAGATCTTGGCTTTAGTGGAGATCAGGTCATTAAAATTCCGTTTAAATCTATCGATCGAAATAAAAAAATAGAAAAATATCTGACTACAAAACAAGAAATTCTTAAACTGTCAGGCGTTGAGGATGTATCTACTTTTGCAGGTAGCTTTGGAAACAGCACCAATTCAAGTTCAGGCTTTACACACAACGGTATATTTGTACAACCACGAAATGTTGAAATGGATTTCGGTTTTTTGGAGATGATGAAAATCAAGCTGGTTAAAGGCCGGGATTTATCTCCTAAATATGCCTCTGACACGATTAACAACTGGTTAATTAATGAGACCCTCGCTAAAAAATTAGGGCTTAAAAACCCAATCAACACCATTATCACTTCAGGTTGGGGAGATGAAAAAGGAAATTTAAAATTTAAGGTTGTTGGAATTGTAAAGGATTTTCACATTACGGGATTTCAAAGCAAAGTTCCGCCAATGGTTTTTATAAATATGAAAACTTTAAAATGGAATAATTTTGATAATATTTACGTAAAAGTTTCTCCTAATAATTTAACAGAGACTTTAGCTAAGCTTAAAATATACTGGGAGAAAAACATCAATCAGGATTATCCTTTTGATTATGAATTTGTCAATAAAGAATTTGCTAAAACCTATCAGGAACAAGTAAAACAGAAGGATTTATTTTTTATACTGAATCTTGTAGTCATAATTATTGCCGTTTTTGGATTATTCGCTTTGGCTTCGTTTTCAATGGAACGAAGATTGAAAGAAATCGCAATCAGAAAAACATTAGGTGCAGAAACGGATACTTTGCTTAAAGAATTATCAAAACAATACGTTGGTTTTTGCTTAATAGGATTTGTAATTGGTATTATTCCCGCTTATATTTTATTGCAAAAATGGCTGGAAGATTTTGCCTTTAGAATCAGTGTTTCGGTTGTACCTTTTGGTATTGCACTTTTTTCTCTATTGTCTTTAACCTTGATAATAGTTCTGGCAAAAGCCTATCAGGTAACCAAAATAGATATCCTAAAATATTTAAAATACGAATAAACTTGTAGACCATTTTTTTAAGAAACCCAAGAGACTTATAAATCTTTCGGGTTTCTTTTTTTTACAATTTATTCTGCTTTTGGCAATTTCAAACTTAGCCATAATACATCTCTTTAAAATCTTGTGTTGATAAAACGCAATAATATCATTTTCGATAATTCCGATATCAACAAATACAATCCAAAACAGCTTAAATCCGAACATAATCTGTTATCTTTGCATTCTGAAATTGGGTTTAAATTGCAATGCATTTAAATTTATTTCATTCATTAGAAAATACAATATCAAAATGAAGTTAGACAGAAAAGAAATCCTTAAAGCGTTAGAAACAATAACTATAGCCGGAGAAGGAAAAAATATGGTTGAAAGTGGCGCTGTAGCCAATGTAATCACTTTTGGAGATGAAGTAGTAGTAGATTTAGTACTTCATACGCCTGCAATGCACATCAAAAAAAGAGCTGAAGATGATATCAAAAAGACAATCCTTGAATTGGTATCACCGGAAGCAAAAATAAAAGTAAACATTAAAGTAGAAACTCCTGAGAAAAACGAGATTAAAGGTCGCGCCATTCCTGGAATTAAAAATATTATTGCCGTTGCTTCCGGAAAAGGAGGTGTTGGAAAATCAACGGTAACAGCAAATCTTGCTGTAACTTTGGCAAAAATGGGATTTGCAGTTGGTGTTTTAGATGCTGATATTTATGGGCCTTCGATGCCAATTATGTTTGATGTTGAAAATGAAAAACCAATATCAATTACAGTTGACGGAAAATCAAAAATGAAACCTGTTGAAAGTTATGAAATCAAAATACTTTCCATTGGATTTTTTACCGCACCGAGCCAGGCTGTCATCTGGAGAGGACCAATGGCTGCAAAAGCATTGAACCAAATGATTTTTGATGCAGATTGGGGAGAATTGGATTTCATGCTAATCGATTTACCTCCGGGAACAGGAGACATTCATCTTTCTATCATGCAATCATTACCTATTACCGGAGCAGTTGTGGTTAGTACACCACAGGCAGTAGCTTTGGCAGATGCTAAAAAAGGAGTAGCCATGTTCATGCAGGACAATATCAATGTCCCTGTTTTAGGTATTATCGAAAACATGGCGTATTTTACACCTGAAGAATTACCTGAAAACAAATATTATATTTTTGGGCAGGAAGGCGCTAAAAATTTAGCAGAAGATTTAGGCGTTCCGTTTTTAGGAGAAGTGCCTATTGTACAATCTATACGTGAAGCCGGAGATTATGGCCGTCCTGCAGCTTTGCAGACTGCCTCGGCAATTGAAAAAGTTTTTGAAGAAATAACACGAAGTGTAGTTCAGGAAGTGGTAGATAGAAATGATAGTTTACCGGCTACTGAAGCTATTAAAATAACAACTATGGCAGGTTGTTCGGCGGTTAAAAAGAAATAAAATTGAGATAATTAGATATTTGCTAAAAACAATTATTTAATTGACACATTCTCTAATTAACACATAACATTATGACAACAGAAGAAGTAAAAACTAACGTATTATTAGCACTGGATGAAATCAGACCTTTTTTGAATTCGGATGGAGGTGACATATCGTTGATTTCGATTGAAGATGACAAACACGTAAAAGTTCGTCTTGAAGGTGCTTGCATTAGCTGCAGTGTCAATCAAATGACATTAAAAGCAGGTGTTGAGACAACCATAAAAAAATATGTACCTCAGATAGAAACCGTTGTAAATATCTTGTAAATCCCATTGTGAAGTTATAAGAATAATATCCCAAAAACTGATTATTTTTGAGAAAAAATGAAAATAAATAATTTTAAAGCTTTTTTTTTATGATTACAATAAAAAAAGCCTTAAAGATTTAAGATTTTAAGGAGCAGAATTAACGTATATTTAACTTAAATTTGTAACAAATCCTTAAATCTTAAATTTATGAATCATTTTTACAAATTATTATTTTTATTAGCTTTCACATTGGTAAGTTATGGTCAGAAATCTAGTGAAATGTTTATCGTTGATAAAGCATGGGTGAATGATTCTGAAAAATGGAGTGATTTTACCTATCAGGGTCGAATTATAATTTTTAAAACTTCAGAAGAAGGCGGATTTAGAATAGCTAATTACGATTTTTTATATGATTTTTGTGAAGGCCGCCCAAAATTTTCAAATAAAGCAACTTACAGTTCCGCAGAATTTTTACATCCGAGAAAAATAGCATCTACTGTAGACAGAAACGGAATTTCTAATATAACATATGAAGGCACACTTACTTTTCAATCTGATAAAGATTATTATTCCGTAATAGCTGTTATAACCGTATTAGAGAAAAGCAGCAATTTTGTTGGATTAAAAATGTATTTAAAGGAACGAACAAAAGAATACGCATTTAGCTTAAAACCAAATAGTTAACCATAAAATGAATTTGATCACGTTTATCAGATTCTTCAAAATTCCAATAATTTAAAATGGATGTATTAATAAAGATTAAAGATCGCGAAGGAGTTATACACGAATTACAGGCTCCGACTGATATGGCAATGAACATAATGGAGCTATGCAAAGCATATGAACTTCCTGTTGAAGGAACCTGTGGAGGAATGGCCATGTGTGCCTCCTGCCAGTGTTATGTTCTAAATGATGTTGCATTACCAGAAATGGGAGATGAAGAAGAGGCCATGCTTTCAGAAGCTTTTTATGTAAAATCGAATAGCCGTTTAGGTTGCCAGATACCTATTACTACTGAATTGGAAGGCTTAGAGCTTGAACTCGCTCCGGAATATTAAAAAAAAATAGATTCAAATATTTAAAATTCAAAATTTCAATAGTATGAATATTCTATTGAAATTTTTGTTTTTCTTACTTATTCGTAACATAAAAAAACCGTAATCACTTTTCGTAATTACGGTTTTTCATTATAACAATTTTTGTAACCTCTATTTATTATACCAAACCAGCTGAAATTAAATATTCAGCAATCTGAATTGTGTTTGTAGCCGCTCCTTTTCTTAAATTATCAGCAACAATCCACATGTTTAAAGTATTGGGCTGGCTTTCGTCACGACGGATTCTTCCAACAAAAACATCATTTTTACCTTCTGCATAAAGAGGCATTGGATATGTAAAAGTATCCAGATTATCCTGAACCACTACTCCATCCGTATTGTGTAAGATTTCACGAACTTCATTTACATCGAAATCATTCGTAAACTCAACATTTACAGCCTCACTATGACCACCCACAACCGGAACACGAACTGCAGTTGCTGTTACTCTGATAGTATTATCACCCAATATTTTTTGAGTTTCACGAACCAGTTTCATTTCTTCTTTCGTATATCCGTTTTCTTCAAAACTGTCGCAATGTGGAATTGCATTTCTGTGAATTGGATATTTGTAAGCCATCTCTCCCTGAACTCCTGCATACTCATTTTCTAATTGTCTAACGGCTTTTACCCCAGTTCCGGTAATAGACTGATACGTTGAAACAATGATTCTTTTGATATTGTATTTTTTGTGCAAAGGAGCCAATGTTAATACCATCTGAATAGTAGAACAGTTTGGATTTGCAATAATTTTATCTTCTCTGGTTAACGTATCGGCATTGATTTCCGGAACGATTAATTTTTTTGTCGGATCCATTCTCCATGCAGAAGAATTATCGATAACTGTTGTTCCGGCAGCTGCAAATTTTGGAGCCCATTCTAATGAAGTGTCACCACCTGCAGAAAAAACGGCAATATCAGCTTTCAAATCAACTGCAGTTTGCAACCCGACAACTTTATATTTTTGACCTTTATATTCTATTTCTTTGCCTACAGATTTCTCAGAAGCAACAGGAATTAGTTCTGTAACCGGAAAATTTCTTTCTGCTAAAACTTTTAACATTATTTCGCCAACCATACCGGTGGCACCTACAACCGCTATTCTCATTTTTATATTTTTTATTATGAATATTCAATTTTGTGGTACAAAAGTAACTATAATAAAAAGTAAAACAATTCGATTCACAAAAAATAACAAAATGTTACAAATTAAACAAATCAAAAAAACCGCCCCAATTACGGAGCGGTTAAGTTAGACTTAGCGTAGCGGTATATTGTATTATTATTTGTTTTTTAAAAGATCTCTGATTTGAATAAGAAGTTCTTCCTGTGTTGGTCCAGCTGGTGCAGCTGGTGGCGGCACTTCTTTCTTTTTAAGATTATTAATTCCTTTAATGATTAAAAACAAAACAAAAGCCACAATTATAAAGTTAATAACTGCCGAAATAAATAATCCATATTTTACTCCTCCAAAAGCGGTAAGCTCTTCTATAGTTGACAGATGTGCTGCATCCAATGCTGGCTTCAATATCAATGGGGTAATTACATTTTCTATTAACGAACTTACTATTTTTCCAAAAGCAGCTCCAATGATAACACCGACAGCCAAATCGACTACGTTGCCTTTCATTGCAAATTCCTTAAATTCTGAAAGTATACTCATAATTTTGTTTCTTTAAGTTTCTAATAATTGATATCGAAAATACATAATTTTCTCTAAATTTAAGTCCTTCTACCTAAAAAATACGCGTTTTACACGTTGCGAAATACTAGTAAGGATTTCATACGGAATCGTTTTTAATACATCTGCCATTTCAGTAACCGTTGGGCTTTCGCCGAATATAATAACAGAATCTCCTTCTTTACACTCAATCCCGGTTACATTTACCATCAACATATCCATACAAATACTGCCGACAATTGGTGCTTTTAGATTTTTAATTACAACATACCCTGCTTCGTTGCCCCATAATCTGGAAATACCGTCAGCATAACCAATTGGAATTGTGGCAATTTTAGTTTCTTTTTCTGCCATAAACCTTCTTCCGTACCCCACACTATCACCGGCAGGTATGGTTCTTACCTGAGAAATGATGGACTTTAACGTCCCAACGTTTTCGAGGTATTTCTGCTCCGTCCGGTCATTTGAAACACCATATAAACCAATACCCAATCGCACCATATTATATTGTGCATTGGGGAAATTGCTGATTCCGGAAGTATTCAGAATATGCCGAACAGGATTAATATTTAATTCCTTAATCAATTTTGAAGACAGCTTTTCGAATAACTGTATCTGCGAAAGCGCAAAATCATAATGCTGCATATCATCGCTTGTAGCCATATGCGACAAAATACTCTGAACCTGAATACTTGGATTATTTTTTAAGTTAGAAATCAATTCCTCAATCGTATTTTCTTCAAAACCTAAACGATGCATTCCGGTATCAAGTTTAATATGAATAGGAAAATTTTTCAGGTTTTTTTCTGTTGCGATTTTTAAAAAAGCTTTTAATCCTTTTAAACTGTAAATTTCAGGTTCTAAATGGTATTGAATAATCGACTGAAAACTGGTTGATTCCGGATTTAAAACCATAATAGGCAATTTGATTCCTCCATTTTTAAGTGAAATTCCCTCATCGGCAAAAGCCACTCCCAAATAATCCACTTTATGATGTTCTAGTAATTTGGCAATCTCCAAACCACCGTTTCCATAACCAAAAGCCTTTACCATGACCATTATCTTAACATCCGGTGCTAATTTGGATTTGAAATAATTCAGATTATGACTAATGGAATTGAGGTTGATTTCCAGAATAGTTTCGTGGGTTTTCTCTTCCAGAAGCGATACAATTTCTTCAAAACGGAAAGACCGGGCACCTTTTATTAAAATAGTTTCATTAGCAAAATCCAGCCTTTCAAAATCAGAAATAAATTCAGCTGTGTTTTGAAAAGTGATACAGTTGGAAAATTTATGCTTAAATGAAGAAATAGTCGAACCTATTCCTATAACCCGACTGACTTTGTTATCTGCGATTAACTGCGCTACTTTAGAATACAATTCTTCATTCGAGAATCCACTCTGGAAAATATCAGATACGATAACCGTTTTGGCAGCATTCTTTTTTTGGCTTTCCAAAAAATCCAGTGCAATTTTCAAAGACTGAAAATCGGAACTGTAACTGTCGTCAATAATACTGCAATTGTTGATTCCGTTTTTCACTTCCAACCGCATCTCCACAGGATAAAGCAAAGAGATTCTGTTTTGAATCGTTAGCGTATCATACTTAAGATAAAGCAAAACCAATAAACAGGAAACTGCATTTTCTATGGAAGCATTATCGCGAAATGGAATTTCCAAATCAAAAATTTCGTTTTTATATCGATACTGAATGGCCGTTTTATCTTCCTGGTTTTCTTTTTTCAGAATAAAAACATCAGCAGTTTCATCGGTGTAACTCCAGGAAAAAAGAACTCTGGAATCCAATAAATATTCTGCTGAAAATTGGGATAAACAAGAATCAACAAGATGGTCTTTCTGATATATTATAATCCTGCTTTCTTTAAACAAAAGCAGTTTTTCATCAATCTTCTGAATTAAATTTACAAACCCTTCATCATGCGCGGATCCAATATTGGTTAAAATTCCAATATCAGGCTGAATGATTTTCTGAAGTCGGTCCATCTCGTTAACGGTTGATATACCGGCTTCAAAAATGCCTAAATTATGTTTTTCATTAATCCCGATTACAGACAGCGGAACACCAACCTGCGAGTTATAACTTTTTGGGCTGCGGATAATATTATAATCAGGACCAAGAAGAAAATTCAGCCACTCTTTTACGATCGTCTTGCCATTACTTCCGGTCAAACCGATAACAGGAAAATCAAAAAAACTTCTGTAATAAGCCGCAAATTCATGAAGTGCGTTTAGTGTATTTTTTACAACTAAAAAATTAGCTTTATCAGTACAATTTTCAGGAATATATTCGACTACAAAATTCTGAACCCCATTTTCGATAAGTTCCAGAATAAACAAATGAGCATCATTGTTGACACCCGACAATGCAAAAAACAAAGTTTGCGAACCGTTTTGCAGTGAACGGCTGTCAATCGAAATGTGATCAATCCAAACATCAGAATCTGATCCTGCCCATTCTGCATCAAGTACCGTAACAATTTTTTTTAGGTTTATGCTCATTGAAAAAGTTTCTTTTTGTCAAATTTAAAACATTAAAGATAGAAAAGAGTTGTGATTTTCTTAAAAAATAAATCGGTTAGAACATCGTATTTATATTTCATTTATATTTGTTGAAGACCTCAAATTTTAGTATTTTGAAAAGAATTCTTCCTTTATTCTCATACGTACTGCATCCTATTTTCATATCGATGTATGCGACATTATTTTATCTTTTTTATAAGGAAGATGTGTTTACTATTCAGGAAAAATATTATGTTTTATTTCAAATTCTGATTATTACGACTATTGTACCAATCTTGTTTTTCTTACTGCTTCGTTCTACGGGAAATGTAAAATCGGTTATGGTGCATGAAACTTCACAAAGAATAATTCCGCTTGTTTTACAATGCTTTTTATTTATTTTATTGGTAAAAAGAACAATTGTAATCAATCGTTATCCTGAACTTCATTTCTTTTTTCTGGGAGGTCTGTTCAGTACAATTATAGCGCTGATTTATTCTCTTTTTAAAGTAAAAGCAAGTCTGCACATGATGGCGATTAGTGGTTTTACGGTATTTGTTATTGGTCTTAATATGCATTTACAGCTGCATAATCCTTATTGGCCGGCGTTATTGGTTTTACTTACCGGAATTGTGGCTTCTTCACGATTGGAAATGAATTCCCACACCTATAAAGAACTGCTGATTGGGTTAATTATTGGTATTATTCCGCAAGTTTTATTTCTGTACTTGTGGCTATAAAATATAAAAAATAAGACCAATGTTCATTGTCCTCATATCGATGCTTTCACCCTGGACTGTTTTTACAGATTTAAACATAGGAGTCAGGCCGTAATAGGCATAAACATTCCAGGTATTGTAGCCGCTGGAAAGATAAACTCCGTATTGAAAATTATTGACATCAGGATTGTTTTTTATTTTATAGGTATCTTCTCCTGCATCCAGAACTGATCTGTCAGAGAAAACATAACTAAATTTTACACCCCCGTAGATTCTCCAGAACTTATGGCTTTCATAAGTCGAATTTCGCCATCTGAATTCTATAGGAAGATCAACCAGATAGTGCGTGAATTTATTAGATACAAATTCATTGTAAGGGTTGACTCCATAACTGTGTGTGCCATCCTCCTGGTTAATGATCGCCAGATTCTGGTAATAATTTTTATAACTTAAACCAAGTCCAGCAGCAATTGCAACTGTCCTGTCCTTATTAATTGGCATATCACGCAGGAAACCAAAAGAAACTCCTGCTGAAAAACGATCCTGTTTTAAACCTTCAGGATTATGTACCAATAGATTATAAGTAACAGCCACATAAAACTGATCTTCGCGATACAAAGAATCAATTTTAATTTTGGGTTCAATTTTGGGTTTGTCTTCGTCTTGCGAAAAAACATTTAAAAACGACACTAAAAAAAAACAACTAAGAAAGAATCGCATATCGTGTTTTGGTTTTAAGGAATTTTAGTCAAACGTTTTTTCCTGCTGATTTATTACACCTACAAATATAATATAATGATAGTTTAGGAAGCGATTATTATACAATTATTCTGAATTTCGCTGTCGATAAAATGTTTTGTTGAATTTTTTATAACAAAAAGCCATAGAATCCAACTTTTTTTATTTACTCTTTTATACCTTTGTCGGGTATGAAAAAAAGACAGCTTATAAAAAGTGTTTCTTTGGCGCTGATGGTAGTATTCTCAATACTCTTCCAGTCGTTACACAGTTATGAGCATATCGTCAATCAGCTTTCAGAAAAACAATGCCATCACGATTATAATGATCCTAATGGCGAAATTACGCATCAGCATCATGATTACGACACTTGTTTTATTTGTCATTTTGCTTTTGGCAGTTACATTATCCCTGATGAAGTTGCCTTTCAATTTCATGATTTAAATACCGAAATCCCTTATTTCTTTACGCTTTCAGAAAAATTATTTTCTGTTTCAGAAAGTGTTTGTTTATTACGCGGTCCTCCTGCAGCTATGTTTTACTAGGTTTCGAATATTCGAAATAAATTAAAATTCTGTTTTATTGGATTCAAAAAACTTTTGATTCTGTTCCCGATTTTCTCTGGATTAGAAACTTACGCTATTTAAGAAAGTATTCAAAAAAGAAAAAAGCTCAGATAACTATAGCATCATTTTCAAATGAAAAAAATTACAACAACCCTCCTTTTAGGGTTTTCAAGCATACTTTTTGCTCAAAATTCTGTTTCAGGCACCGTAACAAATCCTGAAAACCAGCCATTGCCAGGTGTATCTGTCTATGCACCCGAATTGCACAAAGGCACCACAACCGATGAAAACGGAAAATATGAATTCATTAATCTTCCCAATGGAAATTTAAGAATTGCGTTTACTTACATTGGCTTTACTACTCAAAATAAAACCATTACCAAATTATTAAAAGAAAATACTTTGGATATAACGCTTTCACAATCTGTTTTGGAAATGGATGAAGTAATCGTTTCCACTGCGTTTAATAGATTGCAATCGCAAAATGTAATGAAAGTGGAACACGAAAGCATCAAAACATTACAGCAAAAGGGAACATCCACATTAATCGAAGGTTTAGCTACGATTCCCGGCGTTTCACAGATTTCAACCGGAACTTCCATCGGTAAACCCGTTATTAGAGGATTGAGCGGCAACCGTGTTTTGGTCTATTCTCAGGGTGTCCGAATCGAAAATCAACAGTTTGGCGATGAGCATGGTTTAGGCTTGAATGATGCCGGAATTGAGAGTGTTGAAATCATCAAAGGACCTGCATCATTATTATATGGTTCTGATGCTTTAGGCGGGGTTTTGTATTTTAATCCTGAAAAATTTGCAGATGCTAAAACATTTAAGGCCAATTTCAGTCAAAAATATTTTACTAATACTGAAGGCAGTAATTCCTCAATTGGTTTGAAAACTTCTACTGATAATTGGAAATTTTTGGTTCGGGGAAGTTTCAACGCACATTCCGATTATAAAATGGCTGATGGTGACAGGGTAACCAATACTCGTTATAACGAAACCGATTTTAAAACCGGAATTGGCTATAGCAACTCTGCTTTTTCAAGTGTTTTCAGATACAATTATAACAAACTGGATATCGGAATTCCGGAAGAAGGAATTGCAGAACAATCTGCCAGCAAAGACACTCAGTTTCCCAGACAGGGAATTTTTAATCATTTGTTTAGCTTAAATAATGTCATCTTTTTTGAAAACTCCAAACTGGATGTTGATTTGGGCTATATTGCCAATGATCGAAGCGAATTTGAAGACAGCAGCGATGCCATTCTTAGGATGAAACTAAATACTTTTAATTACAACGCGAAGTATCATTTACCGAAATTCGGCAAAATTGAAACTATTGTGGGTGTTCAGGGTATGCACCAAACCAACAAAAATTCTGGTGAAGAATATTTAATTCCTAATGCTGTTACTGATGATTTCGGGGTTTTTGGAACAGCCAATTACGAATGGAACTCCAATGTTTTACAAGCAGGATTGCGTTTTGACAATCGAAAAATAACATCGGAAAGTCATGGAATAGAAGATGAAGAAGGTTATTTTCAGGAATTGGATAAATCCTTTGACAGCTTTAATGCATCATTAGGCTATAAAACCAAATTGGCTGAACCTCTCACGCTTCGTCTGAATGTAGCAACCGGATTTAGAGCAGCTAACTTAGCCGAATTGACTTCAAATGGCGTACATGAAGGAACAAATCGCTATGAAATTGGAAATGCGGACTTAAAAACCGAGCAGAATATACAGACTGATTTGAATTTAGAATATAAAAATTCCCATTTCGAGTTTTTCATAAACGGATTTTACAATCATATCAACCACTACATCTATACTTCGCCAACAGGTGAAACTTTAGAAGACAATGCTGTTTTTGCCTACGTTCAGGATAATGCCAAATTATACGGAGGTGAAGCTGGACTGCATTTTCATCCGCACCCTTTGGACTGGCTGCATTTCGAAACCAGTTTTGAAACCGTGACAGCAAAAAAGGACAATAACGATTATTTGCCCTTAATTCCTGCCAATAACTGGAACAACAGTATTAGAACCGAATTCAATATCAAAAACTGGTTCACAGAAGGGTATGCAACATTAAACGTTTCCTCGACTTTTGATCAGCAAAATGTGAGTGGTTTTGAAACCGCCTCAAAAGGATATACTCTGGTAAATTTAGGTTTTGGAGGAACAGTGAAATTAGGAAAAACTGCTTTTGACGTAAATCTGAACGGAAACAATTTGTTTGACAAAAACTACATCGCCCATCTTTCAAGATTAAAAACAGACGGGATTCCTAATATGGGAAGGAATATTGTTTTAGGAGTTAATTTCAACTTGTAATTCTAAATTTCGAAAAACATACATTCAAAAAACAAGATTGTACTGCGTCTTAAATTTCACAACAAAAATTACTATTTTTGTTACAAACAACAAACTTTAATAATGAAAAAAATAATTTTTCTAATGGCTGTAACATCTGCAACCGTTTCGTTTGGCCAGAATAAAAAGCCAAATGCAATTAAATACCCGGAAACCAAAAAAGGAGAAACTGTTGATGTGTATTTCGACACTAAAGTAAGTGATCCGTATCGTTGGCTGGAAGACGATAAATCAGCTGAAACCGGAGCTTGGGTAAAAGCGCAAAACGAAGTCACTTATGGATATTTAAATCAGATTCCGTTTCGTGATGCGTTGAAACAAAGAATGGAAAAGTTATGGAATTACGAAAAAATAAGTGCTCCTTTTAAAGAAGGAAAATTTACTTATTACAGTAAAAATAACGGACTTCAAAATCAATCGGTTATTTACAGAAAAGGAGAAAACGGAAAAGATGAAGTTTTTCTAGATCCGAACACTTTCTCTAAAGACGGAACTACTTCGCTAGGAGGTTTAGATTTTTCGAAAGACGGAAGCAAAACTGCTTATGCCATTTCTGAAGGAGGAAGCGACTGGAGAAAAGTAATTATCATTGACGCATTATCTAAAAAAGTTTTAGAAGACACTTTAATTGACGTAAAATTCAGTGGTGTTTCATGGCATGGTAATGAAGGATTTTACTATTCGAGTTATGACAAACCAAAAGGGAGTGAATTGTCTGCAAAAACGGATCAGCACAAATTATACTTTCACAAATTGGGAACTTCTCAGAAAGATGACAAGGTTATTTTCGGTTTAGACCAAAAACGAAGATATGTTGGCGGATATGTTACAGAAGATGATCGCTATTTAATAATTACCGCAGCCAATTCTACCTACGGAAATGAATTATATATTAAGGATTTGACCAAACCGGACAGTCCGATTGTTACAATTGTTGACAATTTCAACAGCGACAATTCCATTATTGAAAATGAAGGAAGCAAATTGTTTATTGAAACCGACTTAAACGCACCAAACAAACGCGTTGTAACGGTTGATGTTAGTAATCCTAAAGTAGAGAACTGGAAAAATTTTATTCCGGAAACCCAAAACATCTTATCGCCTTCAACCGGCGGCGGATACTTTTTTGCAAATTATACGAAAGATGCGGTTTCATTAGTGCAGCAATACGATTACAGCGGAAAATTAATTCGTGAAATTAAATTGCCTGCGGTTGGAACAGCCGGAGGATTTGGAGGGAAAAAAGATGCAAAAATCTTATATTACAGTTTTACCAATTATACAACTCCGGGTTCTGTATTTTCATTTGAGCCAAAATCAGGTAAATCTGAAATTTATCAAAAACCAAAAGTAGATTTCAAAAGCGAAGAATACGAATCGAAACAAGTTTTCTATACTTCAAAAGACGGAACTAAAATCCCGATGATCATTACCTATAAAAAAGGAACAAAACTAGACGGCAAAAACCCAACTATCCTTTATGGTTATGGTGGATTCAATGTAAGTTTAACACCTGCTTTTAGTATTGCAAACGCAGTCTGGATGGAAAATGGCGGAGTTTATGCCGTGGCTAATTTAAGAGGCGGTGGCGAATACGGAAAAAAATGGCACGATGCCGGAACCAAATTGCAAAAGCAAAATGTATTTGATGATTTCATCGCAGCAGCCGAATATTTAATAGCTCAAAAATATACCTCATCAGATTTCCTTGCTATTCGAGGAGGATCTAACGGTGGTTTATTAGTAGGCGCAACTATGACACAACGCCCTGACTTGTTTAAGGTTGCTTTGCCGGCAGTTGGTGTTATGGACATGCTTCGTTACCATACTTTTACTGCAGGAGCGGGCTGGGCATACGATTACGGAACAGCGCAGGACAACAAGGAAATGTTCGAATATTTAAAAGGATATTCTCCGGTTCAGAATGTAAAAAAAGGAGTTCAATATCCGGCAACCATGGTTACTACAGGTGATCATGATGATCGTGTGGTACCGGCGCACAGTTTTAAATTTGCTTCCGAATTACAGGAAAAACAAACGGGAGACAATCCTGTTTTAATTAGAATTGACGTAAAAGCCGGACACGGAGCTGGAAAATCAGTTGCGGCAACGATTCAGGAAAGTGTAGACATTCAGGCGTTCACGCTTTACAATATGGGATTTAAAGCTTTGCCTAAAAAGTAAAACCTAAATACATAAGTTTTTATAGCCACGAATTCACGAATTAATTTTTGTGAATTCGTGGTTTTATTTTTTAAATCAAATAATCCTTTAAAATCTGCGTGAAAAATAATTCCTGAATTTACGACTGACTTTTTTTCAAATAAACCTTAAATTTGAAATAACTAAAAAAACTAAAGATGAAAATTATAAAATGGGGAATTATAGGCTGCGGTAACGTAACCGAAGTAAAAAGCGGTCCTGCTTTTCAAAAAGCACCTAATTCTGCTTTGGTCGCCGTAATGAGAAGAGATGCTGCTCTTGCCGAAGATTATGCCAAACGCCACAACGTGCCTAAATGGTATTCAAACGCAGCAGATCTGATTAATGACCCTGAAGTAGATGCTGTTTACATTGCCACTCCTCCGTCTTCGCATAAAGAATATACTATTTTGTGCGCCAAAGCAGGAAAACCTGTATATGTTGAGAAACCTATGGCGCTAACTTTTGAAGAATGCAACGAAATGATCAGCGTCTGCAAAGAACACAATGTTCCTTTATTTGTTGCCTATTACAGAAGAAGTTTACCCCGATTTCTAAAAATAAAAGAAATAATTGATGAAGGAAAACTAGGAACTATTCGACACGTAAATTGTGTTTTATACCATCCTTTTGAAGAACGCTATGATGACGAAATCAATTTGCCGTGGACAGTCTTGCCACACATTTCAGGCGGTGGAATATTTGTCGATCTGGCTTGTCATACTTTAGATTTTCTGGATTTCGTTTTAGGGCCAATTCAATCTGTTAGAGGACATGCAACTTCTCAATTAAAAGCCTATCCCGCTGAAGATTCAGTTTCGATGTCTTTTTTATTCGAAAACGGAATCCACGGAACCGGTTTATGGAATTTCGCCAGCTTCGAGCGTTATGACAATACTGAAATTGTGGGCGATAAAGGCAAAATCTCCTTTTCAACCTTTGGTAACGACCCTGTCAAAATTGAGTATGCAAACGGCGACAAACAAACTATCGAAATAGAAAACCCGCTTCATATCCAACAGCCTTTTGTTGAAACCGTTATGGAAGAACTTTTAGGCAACGAAGGATTTGCACCTTCAAAAGGAACTTCTGCTGCGAGGAGTACCTGGGTTATTGATGAAGTTTTAAAGGAATTCAGAAGTTCAAACAAGAATAATTAAAATCAGAAGCTTTTTCCTGCTGTGCGCTGTATCTTTTATGCCGAACCCTGGCACAAAAGGATGCCGCTTCCATCAGGGCTAGGGTTTCAGTTTTCATAAGAACAAAAAAAGAGGATATTTTCATGTAGAAATATCCTCTTTTTAATTTATAATGGATTGTATTATAAGCTGTATTTAAAACCAAAAGTCAAACCTAAACCAGAAATCCCAACATAAGAACTTAATTCGTCCATCGCATCATTCGGTCTGGTAGTGTCCTTAGTATCAGGTGTAGCTGTATTTGGATTAAACAAAGGATTATTAGAATTAACATCTAATCTGTCTCTGTAATTGGTGTGTATTTGAGCTGTTGTTCTGGTAGCCAAAGCATCATTCCCATTCACAGTAAATTCTGTAGTTTCTTTAGATTTTCCATGAACCGTAAAGTTACGATATTCTAATTCTGCAAAAACAGAAATATGTTTTCCTAACTTATAAGAAGTTCCTAAAGAAGCCAGAAAACCTACAGTAGGATTTGGCTCTACTTTATCAACGCTATGAACATTTCCAAAAGCAACCGGAGCTCCTGTATTAGGATTAAAAGCAATTGGAGCGTAAGCATCAGAAGTAATTTCTAAATCCCCATGAACAGGAACTAAAACACCTACTTTCGTATACGGTTCAAATCCTTTATGTTCTCCTAAAAACAACACCAAAGCCGGAGCAACATCAAAAGCAGTAATTTGTCCTACCGATTTAAAACTATAAACACCCGTTGGCGTAATAGGTAAATCTGACGTTGTCTGAGCCATTGTTTTATCTTTACTATTGTAATAATTAACACCTAATTCAACTCCTAAACGTGCATTAAATCTATATCCTGCAGTAATTCCAGTTCTGAAACCTTCACCGAAAGATCCTGTAACACTCTCTTCAGAAACTAGCTTACCTCCAACATAAGTCCTGTTTAATGGCAAGTTACCTCCAACAGTAGGAAACTCAGTAGCAGCAGTTTGAATAAAGTATGATCCTCCCAATTTAAAATACCAGCTTTCTGGTTTCTCTGCGCTTTCTGTTTGCGCTATTGTGGCCATAGAGCAAATCATTAATCCGATTAAAAATAAATGCTTTTTCATAATTTTCTTTATTAATTGACTACAAACTTATAATAATTAAAATTTCTTTTATTACAACATTTCCACTCAGCCAATCATTATTATTGATTTGAAAACCAATACTATTACAAATTACTATGCACGCATATTTTTAACTTAAAAAATAAGGTTTCAATTAAATTTTAACTCTTAAATTTTTAATTGAGTTTAAAATTAATCTGCATTTTTTCCAATTCCTGCAACAATTCGTTAGAAATCCTGATTTTTAGTCTTCGGCTGGGCATCGAAAGTTTGGTCACTACTTTTATTTCCTCAACCTCAGTTACTTCTTTTATCTTCGTATCTTCAAGAGCTACATCAGATTCGTCATTTTCATCAGTAAAAACAGCATCTTCGGTTTCTTCAAATTCATTAGTCGTTTCGACCTCAACCAGTCGCTTAATTTTTTCCAGTTCCATTATTTCAAAAGTAACGGAATTATCTCCTTTATTCTCATTAAACAATTGACTCAGCTTGTGAATAAATTCAGTTTGCAAGTCTTTTATATTTAATAAAACAACCAGTTTTTTAGCAAAAGCTTCCAGTATATCCTGCAATTGCCTTACCTCAACGAACTGCATTCTTGGGTCTGTTTTTTTACCGGTTTCATGATTGACCCAGCCTTCTTTTATCAGCACTTTTAAGTAAGCAAAATTATTCTGAATCAAAAAGTGACGGAATTTTAGATATTCTTCACCAAAAATCCTGAACTCATAACTTTCATCATAGCCTTCCAGATTAAACATGGCCCAGCCTTTTCCGTTTTTGGCTACACGATGCTGTACATTATTTATGATTCCTGCAAAATTTAAATTTTTACCTACATATAATTCCATACTTTTTAAAGCTTCCAGTCTGGCATTACAGAAGTATTTCATCTCAAATCTAAAGTCGTCCAGCGGATGTCCTGAAATATAAATACCCACAACTTCTTTTTCCTTCGCCAGTTTTTCCATTGTGCTCCAGTCTTCACACGGAGGCACTATTGGCTCAGCAATTTGTACTTCACTGGTTTCACCAAACAAACTGACCTGCGATGAATTTTCATTTTCCTGAAACTTAGAACCGTACCGAATTGCTTTTTCATAAAAGGTAATTCCGTCGCCGTCATCGTGAAAATATTGTGCTCTTGTAGTTCCTTCAAAAGAGTCAAAACCGCCTGCCAGTGCTAGGTTTTCAATGGCTTTTTTATTTGCCGCACGCAAATCGATTCGTTTCGCCAAATCAAAAATGGATTTATATCTCGCCTCTTTTCTGCATTCTACAATAGTGGCTACAGCTCCCGAACCTACACCTTTAATGGCTCCCATTCCAAAACGAACGGCATAATCGTCATTTACAGTAAATTTATAATAGGATTCATTGACACAAGGTCCTAAAACCTGTAATCCCATACGTTTGCATTCTTCCATAAAAAAGGAAACCTGCTTGATATCATTCATATTATTAGAAAGTACCGCTGCCATATATTCAGCAGGATAATGCGCTTTTAAGTATGCGGTTTGGTAAGCAATCCACGCGTAACAAGTCGAGTGCGATTTGTTGAAGGCATAACTTGCAAAGGCTTCCCAGTCTTTCCAGATTTTCTCTAAAATCTTGGCATCATGGCCTTTTAAAGCAGCCTGCTCCACAAATTTCGGCTTCATTTTATCCAGAACATCCTTTTGTTTTTTACCCATCGCTTTACGCAAAACGTCGGCCTCACCTTTTGTAAAACCGGCCAGCGATTGTGACAAAAGCATTACCTGCTCCTGATAAACCGTAATTCCATAGGTTTCTCCCAAATATTCCTCACAGGCATCCAAATCGTATTTGATTTCCTCTTCTCCGTTTTTTCTTCGAACGAAAGACGGAATATATTCCAAAGGTCCAGGACGATACAAGGCATTCATCGCAATTAAATCTCCAAAAACCGTTGGCTTCAGATCTTTCATGTATTTCTGCATTCCGGGTGATTCGTATTGGAAGATTCCAACTGTTTCTCCCCTTTGGAAGAGGGCATACGTTTCTTCATCATCAATCGGAAAAGTATCCGGATCCAGTTCTTTTCCGGTTCTGTATTTGACCAGTTTAACGGTATCTTTTATCAAGGTAAGGGTCTTCAGACCCAGGAAGTCCATTTTTAGCAATCCGGCACTTTCTGCAACCGAGTTGTCAAACTGAGTTACATATAAATCTGAATCTTTTGCGGTGGTAACCGGAACGAAATTCGTAATATCCGATGGCGTAATAATTACACCACAGGCGTGAATTCCGGTATTTCGCATCGATCCTTCCAGAATTTTTGCCTGCTGAATGGTTTCTCCCGCCAAATCGCCTTCATTGGCAATCGCAATTAATTCTTTTACATTATCAAATTCATCCGAACGAAGTGCTTTTTTAACATCATCTTCGTTTTCAGAAATAAATCGAGCCAGATTCCATTTTGATGGCATCATTGCCGGAATCAGCTTTGCAATCCTGTCGGCTTCAAATAATGGCAGATCTAGTACACGCGCCGTATCACGAATCGCTGATTTGGTTGCCATTTTACCATACGTGATAATCTGGGCCACCTGATTTTTTCCGTATTTATTGATTACGTAATCCATGACACGCCCACGTCCTTCATCATCAAAATCAATATCAATATCGGGCATCGACACACGATCCGGGTTTAGGAAACGCTCAAAAAGCAAATCGTACTTAATTGGGTCAATATTCGTAATTCCGAGACAATAGGCAACAGCAGATCCTGCTGCAGATCCACGTCCCGGCCCTACCGAAACATCCATATTTCTGGCTTCAGCGATGAAATCCTGAACAATCAAAAAGTAACCCGGATATCCGGAATTTGAAATCGTCAGCAACTCAAAATCCAAACGTTCCTGAATCGATTCTGTAATTTCGCCGTATCGTTTTTTCGCACCTACCATTGTCAGGTGTCGCAGATATTTATTTTCACCTCTTACTCCTCCGTCTGCTTCATCTTCGGCAACAAAAAATTCCTCCGGAATATCAAATTTTGGAAGCAATACATCACGGTAAAGCGAATAAATTTCAACTTTATCTACAATTTCCTGAATGTTGATAATGGCCTCCGGAAGATCAGCAAAGAGTTTCTTCATCTCTTCTTCCGACTTGTAATAGTATTCCTGATTCGGCAATCCGTAACGATAACCACGTCCCCGTCCAATTGGTGTCGCTTGTTTTTCACCGTCTTTTACACACAACAAAATATCGTGCGCATTGGCATCTTCCTTATTTAAATAATAGGTATTGTTGGTTGCAATTAATTTAACATTATGCTTTTGGGAAAATTCAATCAGGGTTTTGTTTACACGATTTTCATCCTCCTGATTGTGACGCATCACTTCCAGATAAAAGTCATCTCCAAATTGTTCCTTCCACCAAATTAAGGCTTCTTCGGCTTGGTTTTCGCCGACATTCAGAATTTTACTCTGGATTTCTCCGTATAAATTTCCGGATAAAACCATGATATCTTCCTTGTATTGCTCGATAATTTTTCGATCGATTCTCGGAACATAATAAAACCCGTCCGTAAAAGCAATCGATGACATTTTCGCCAGATTGTGATAGCCTTTTTTGTTTTTAGCCAACAAGACAACCTGATTTCCATTGTCTTTTTTACTCTTGTCCAAATGGTTTTCGCAAACATTAAACTCGCAGCCCACGATTGGTTTTATCTCAGTTTCTGTTGGTGCTGAACCGGCTTCAACCAAAGCTTTATTTTTTCCGGATGCGGCTTTGTTATGATTCATAACGGCACTCACAAAATGGAAAGCTCCCATCATATTTCCGGTATCGGTCATGGCAACGGCCGGCATTCCGTTTTTGGCTGTAGCCGAAACAAGATTCCCAATTCCGATAGTCGATTGAAGTACCGAAAATTGTGTGTGATTGTGTAAATGTGAATATTTTGCTGCTTTAAAATCGGCTCTGTCAGACTCTGAAACCGTAGTTTGAATGTCAACAGATTCTAATGCTTTAATCTGCTCACGGATTTTATCAGAAGCCGCTTTTAAATTGATGTGTTTTAATCCAATTATCGGAATTTCACGTGGATTTCTGTTCTGAAATTCTTCAAAATAATCCTTCGGAACATCCAGTTCTTCTTTGGTAAAAACTTCTCTCCTGATTAATTCTAAAAAACAACGCGTAGTTGCCTCAACGTCGGCAGTTGCGTTGTGTGCTTCTGCAAAAGGTTTATTAAAAAGATAGCTGTGTAATTCAGTTAATGTAGGCAGTTTATATCTTCCTCCACGACCTCCGGGAAGCTGTAATAATGAAGCGGTAACCTCGGTACAAGTATCTAAAACAGGCATGGAGATCATTTGCGAATCTACTCCCATTCTATGGAATTCAGCACCCATGATATTCACGTCAAAACCTAGATTCTGACCCACTATAAATTTGGTTTTGTTTAAAGCGATATTGAATTTCTCCAAAACTTCGGCTAGCGAAATCCCTTCTGCTTCAGCCAGTTCTGTCGAAATGCCGTGAATACGTTCGGCATCGTACGGAATATTAAATCCGTCCGGTTTCACCAAATAATCCTGATGCTCGATTAGCTTACCCATTTCGTCATGCAGCTGCCATGCGATCTGGATACAGCGAGGCCAGTTATCAGAATCCGTTATCGGTGCATTCCAGTTTTTTGGTAATCCGGTTGTTTCAGTATCGAATATTAAGTACATAGATTTAAATAGCAAAAAATTAAAGTTCCAAATTCCAATTTAATCACTATAATCCTCTGATTATATGAAAGGTAAAAAATAGCTTTGTTGAAAATGGAGGAAGTTCAAATTTACGCTTTTTTTGCAGATAGAACACAGTATTTTTGAATACAATATTTGTCATTCTACTAAAAATATAATTAAAGTAAATCCCTATTATTTTTAAGTTATAACTGTTTTTTGCATAAATTTGATAAGATTTTACTTTCTAAATAATTTGTCAAAAAAACCAAATTTAAAATTTCTTTCAATCCTTTAATAAAGCATCTCATTTGAATTTAAATAGTAATCATATGAATCTAAAATTCTTTCTTCTTTTTTTATTTGTTATTCAATACGGTTATTCACAACAAAAAGGATTAGTGTATTATGGCTACAGAACAACCGCAGAAGGAGCACCTTCTTCTCTGGACTTTAACTCTTACATGGTCTTTAATAAAGACCAATCTTATTATGTCACAGCAAAAGATAGCCTAGAAAAAGTCGAGACAAAAAAAGAACAGAAAATAATTGTAAATCATGATAAAAAAACCGTGGGAATAAACTCTGGTTTGCCCACTGATCCTAAAGGACTAGAAACTGTTTATAATATTCCAAAAAAAACAATGTGGTCTAGTTTTGTTGATGGAAAAAAAGTTCATGTAAAAGAACTTGTCCCTAAAATAAACTGGAAACTAATTAATGAAACAAAAAAAATAGGGAATTTTACGTGTAAAAAAGCAACTGCATTTTTCAGAGGGCGTAACTATACTGCTTGGTACAACCCCGAAATAGCCGTGCCTTTCGGGCCATGGAAATTTCAAGGCTTGCCCGGCCTTATTTTAGAAGTTACTGACGATAAGAAAACACACCAATGGTATTTTAAAAGCGTCGAATACCCAACACAGTCCAAAGAACCTGTAAAATATATTAGTCTTCCTAAAAAAATGAATTTTGTAACTTTTGAAGAGTTTCAGGCTTTTCAAAAAGAAGCACTAGACAAGCAGGATGCCAAACAGAAAATGGCACAAAAGAAGTTTTCTGGCTTATACTTTAATGAACTGAAAATTTCAGATTTATTTCTTGAGTTTTAAAAAATGAGTAAAACACTAATCATAATACTTACATTATTACCCTTTTTATCATTCTCACAAAATATAAAAATTTCAGGAATCATAAAAGACAATGCAAACAGAGGTCTCGAAAGTGCTTCTGTTGTTCTTTTGGATAATGCCCAAAATACCTTGGCATACAGCTTTAGCGACGAAAATGGAAAATACGAGCTAGAATTTGAAGCTCCAAAAGACAAATCTATAATTATTGAAGTTTCGAGTTTAGGATTTACAAAAAAGAGTAGTACCATATTAATTGAAAATAAATCCAACATCAATCATTCCATTATTTTAGATTCGAAAGAGGAAAATCTTAAAGAAGTTGTAATAGAATCTTATAAAAAAATTAAAGTAGACCAGGATACTACAACAATAAAAGTAGCCTCGTTCCTAAATAACACCGAGCAGACAGTTGAAGATGTTCTAAAAAAACTACCTGGTATTGAAGTGTCAAAAGACGGTTCAATAAAAGCTCATGGAAAACATATAGAAAAACTATTAATTGAGGGCGATGATTTATTTGATAAAAATTACAAATTACTTTCCAAAAACTTAGACGGTAAAGTATTGGATGCTGTGCAAATTATTGATGCTTTTGAAGACAATCCAATCTTAAAAAAGATGAATAACTCAGACAAAGTTGCTCTGAATTTGAAATTAAAAAAAGACAAACAAAACATTTGGTTTGGAAATATCACTGCCGGAGCTGGAATAGTTTCAGAAAACCGTTGGAAGGAAGGAATTAATCTTGGTCTTCTAAAGAAGAAAATTAAGCTTTTTTATCTTGCCGATTATAACAATTCTGGCGAAAAAGCAAGTTCACTAATTCAAGACGCCATTATAAGTTCTAACGTTTTTGGAGAAGACAGAATTGAAAAGACTGCAAAAAAACAATACAATATAAGCAGTAATGAGAATAGCTCTTTTAGCCAATCTCAAAGCATTTTTAATAAAGCATTTTTTAATTCGTTAAGTTTTACTTCAAAAATAAAACCGTCTTTAACCATTCGAGGTGTTGGCTATTTTACTAATGATAATCAAATTCAGAATTCACTTTCTGAAACGATTTATAATATTGGTGAAACTCCGATAATTAATAATGAAGTTAATGCTTATACTAGCAAAAAATCACTTGCTTCAGGCGAAATAGAATTAAAATACCTGGGCAATGAAAATAATTATCTAACCAATCTTTTTATTTACAAAAATAATCCAAACACTGTAAATTCTAATTTATTATTTAATAACGCAGCTATAAATCAGAATTCAAATAATAAAAATCAAACTTTTTACAATCATTTCAACCACACTTACAGCCTAACCAACAGGACTATATTGCACAATTATCTTTATTTTGGAAATGATAATTTGAATGAGAAAAACAATCTGGAATCTCCATTTCTGAACGATTTTTTACAAACAAATCCCAACGCAATAATTGAGCAGAATACAGATAACAAAAACCAATATTTTGGACTTAAAAGTAAGATGATTTCAAAATATAGAAACTTAGAAACGGTATTTGGTTTTCAATACGAAAACAGTAACGAATCTATTTTCTCTAATTTTTTCATTGATCAAAACAACAATACCAACTATCAAGTTGATACAAATTTAAAACAATCTTTATTTTCTTTGGATGGAGCAATTCGATATAACTTTAACTTAAAAACGAATTTTACAGCCAATTTAAAATACATTCAAAACAATTTTAAAAGAAATGATTTTGAGGAAAATTACGCTCTTTTCAATCCAAATTTCACTTTTAAACTAGAAAAAACCAGCATAGGAAATTTTAGTTTTTCTTATTCTGAGGATAATTCATTTCCAGAAATTAATTATCTTACCACAACCAATCTTCTTACTGATTATCGAACTTTTACTAAAGGAATCACAAATGTTAATCTAATAAAAAATAAAATTGTATCGTTTACTCATACATTATACAACGATGAAAAAAGATTTTCAATCGACACTAATTTATCATACATAAGATCGAAGAAAACACTGAATAGCGAAAATGAAATAACGGAGAATTTCAACTTTCAAAATTACATTATCACAGAAGGTGGCGAGCGCTTTAATGGCAATTTTAGTCTAGTTAATTATTTTAGAAAATTAAAATGGGCAACTAAAATAGAAACACAACAAAACTTGGCAAATAACCCAACAAAAGTAAATAGTCAAGATTTTACAAATTTAAAAAGCTATAATAGTCATTACATTTTTTCAGCAACGACTTATTATAAATTACCTATAAATTTTGATTTTGGGTTTACCTACAACTATTATCAAACAAATTTCAATAAGATCATTACCACCAATAAAACAAAAGATGCTTTTATTAATTGCAACTATAAAATTTCAAAAGTATGGTTGACTGAAATCAATAGTACTTTTTATCAAATGAATTCCGAAAATTATAGTTTTGTAAATATTATTGCCAATTACACTCCTGAAAACAGCCGGTTTTCTTATCGGTTTTTATTCAATAATATAACCAACGAAAACGAATTTACATTGATTACATTAGACAATTACACTTCTTACAAATCTTCCATAAAATTAGTACCTCGATATTTATTGGCTACAGTAAAATATCGTTTTTAACTCATCTTATTTACTATTCTTTCATAAAATTCAATAAAATTCCACCTCTTGAATGTCGTAGTATTAAGGTTATTTATTGATTCCAAATAACTAACAAAAAAACCATTTCAAAATCTTAAACAAGAGAAACACTTTCACATCCAAAACAAATACAAACTGATAATTATTACTATTTTATCATCATTTGTTACATTTTTTAGAGAAAAACATCATATTAGGTAGTGATTTTAAAATAAATTTGCAAACTATAAAATAAAAGCAATTGATTCAAAATTAATCTAAAAAGGAAAAGCAAAACCAATTTATAATCATTCTACAACCAAATTTAATTACAAAAAAGCCAATCGTAATTTGTATTTTACTTTGGGTATCGTATATAATGAAATATTGAAATTGACTGCCTTATATCTTTTTCTAATTTTGTTTTCTGAATTATAATGAGCAGGAATTGCTGTGGTTATAGAATTACAATTAAAAAAAATAAAAAATGAGTAAGACATTATTTGACAAAGTATGGGATTCACATGTAGTGCGTAAAATTGAAGATGGACCAGATGTGTTTTTTATTGATCGCCATTTCATTCACGAAGTTACAAGTCCTGTTGCTTTTTTAGGATTAAAAGCCAGAGGCGTTTCGGTTTTATACCCAGAGCGTACTTTTGCCACTGCAGATCACAATACACCAACTATAAACCAACATTTACCAGTTGAAGATGCTTTATCTGCCAACCAGCTTAAAGCGCTTGAAGACAATGCCAACGAATACGGAATTTCGCACTGGGGATTAGGTCACATTAAAAATGGAATTGTACACGTAGTTGGTCCTGAAAACGGAATTACTTTGCCAGGTGCCACTATTGTTTGTGGAGATTCACACACCTCTACTCACGGTGCTTTTGGAGCGATTGCTTTTGGTATCGGAACTTCTGAGGTTGAGATGGTGCTTTCTACGCAATGTATTATGCAACCAAAACCAAAGAAAATGCGTATTAACGTAAATGGTGAATTAAGCAAAGGTGTTGGTCCAAAAGACGTTGCACTTTATATTATTGCTCAATTAACTACTTCTGGAGGTACAGGTTATTTTGTTGAATACGCGGGAGACGTTTTCGAAAACATGTCTATGGAAGGCCGTATGACGGTTTGTAACCTAAGTATCGAAATGGGTGCACGTGGAGGTATGATTGCTCCTGACCAAAAAACTTTTGATTTCCTTGAAGGAAGATTGTTCGCTCCAAAAGGAGAAACATGGGATAATGCGGTTGCTTATTGGAAAACACTTAAAACTGATGCTGATGCTGTGTTTGATGCTGAATTAAACATCAACGCTTCAGATATTGAGCCAATGATTACTTATGGTACTAATCCTGGAATGGGAATTGGTATTTCAAAACATATTCCGAATGCCAATCAGGTTGAAGGTGGCGAGGAAACTTACAAGAAATCTCTTGCTTATATGGGCTTTGAAGAAGACGATGTAATGATTGGAAAACCAATTGATTATGTTTTCTTAGGAAGTTGTACAAACGGGCGTATTGAAGATTTCAGAGCTTTTACAGAAATAGTAAAAGGAAGAAAAAAAGCAGATAATGTAACTGCTTGGCTAGTTCCGGGTTCTCACGTTGTTGAAGCTCAGATTAAGGAAGAAGGTTTATTGGATATTTTGACAGAAGCTGGTTTTGTATTACGTCAGCCTGGTTGTTCTGCATGTTTGGCTATGAATGATGATAAAGTTCCAGCCGGAAAATATGCGGTAAGTACATCCAACAGAAACTTTGAAGGTCGTCAGGGCCCTGGTTCAAGAACGCTTTTAGCAAGCCCAATTATGGCGGCGGCTGCGGCTGTTACAGGAAAACTAACAGATCCCAGGGAATTATTTTAATTCCCGCTGTAAGAGCTTTAAGCTTTTCACAGCATCTTAAAAAGGCTTACAGCTTATAGCTTACTGCCTAAAGCAAAAAAATTAATACACTGTAGGAAAGCCTAAAGCTTACAGCCTACAGCCTAAAGCAAAAAAAATGGCATACGATAAATTTAATATACTGACCAGCAGTGCAGTGCCACTGCCAATTGAAAACGTAGATACAGATCAAATCATCCCTGCACGTTTCTTAAAAGCGACAAAACGTGAAGGTTTTGGAGACAATCTTTTCAGAGACTGGAGATATAACGGAGATGATACTCCAAAAGCTGATTTCGTTTTAAACGATTCAACTTATAGCGGAAAAATCCTTGTTGGGGGAAAAAACTTTGGTTCAGGATCTTCAAGAGAGCATGCTGCTTGGGCTGTTTACGATTACGGTTTCAGAGCTGTAGTTTCAAGTTTCTTTGCTGACATCTTCAAAGGAAACTGTCTAAATATTGGTGTTTTGCCGGTTCAGGTTAGCCCTGAATTTGCTGATACTATTTTCAAAGCTATCGAAGCTGATCCTAATACACAATTAGAGATCAACTTACCTAATCAAACAATTACATTATTAGCAACTGGTCAATCAGAATCTTTTGCGATCAACGGTTACAAAAAGAACAACATGATTAATGGCTTTGACGACATTGATTATTTGCAAAACATTAAGGAAGATATTGTAGCTTTTGCTGACAAACTGCCTTACTAAACACAACCAACTTAAATGCAGTTACATAAGTTTCAATTTCTATAGTTGGGCTTTGTAACTGCTTTTTACAATTTTAGAAAATCCGATTTGATGATTATCAAATCGTCCAAAAGTCATATCATATTTAGAATGGAAAAAAGAAAAATTGAAATAATGGATACAACACTCCGTGATGGTGAACAAACCTCAGGAGTATCTTTTTCTGCTGCAGAAAAACTGACCATTGCACAATTATTGTTGGAAGAATTAAATATTGATAGAATAGAAATAGCTTCGGCACGTGTAAGTGAAGGAGAATTTCAAGGTGTAAAAGGCATTATGTCATGGGCTGAAGAAAAAGGCTATGCCAATCGTATTGAAGTACTGGCTTTTGTAGACGGAGGAGTTTCAATTGAATGGATGAAAAAAGCGGGTGCAAAAGTGCAAAATCTTTTGACCAAGGGCTCTTTAAATCACCTGACACATCAATTAAAAAAAACACCGGAACAGCACTTTGCCGAAATCGCACAGTCTATTGCTTTAGCAAATGAAAACGGAATTTCAACTAATGTATATCTCGAAGACTGGAGTAACGGTATGCGTAATTCTCCTGAATATGTTTTTCAATATTTGGATTTCTTATCTACACAGCCTGTAAAAAGAATTTTACTTCCTGATACTTTAGGAGTGTTAATTCCAGCCAGAACTTTTGAATTCATTTCAAAAATCACCACAAAATATCCAAATATTCATTTCGATTTCCATGCGCACAATGATTACGATTTAAGCGTTGCCAACGTAATGGAAGCCATAAAAGCGGGCATAAAAGGCCTACACGTAACGGTTAACGGAATGGGAGAACGTGCCGGAAATGCTCCGCTTGAGAGTACCGTTGCCGTAATAAATGACTATTTACCAGAAGTTAGCATCAACATTAAAGAAACCTCTTTATATTCGGTAAGCAAGCTGGTAGAAACTTTTACCGGATACCGAATTCCTGCCAACAAACCAATTGTTGGAGATAATGTTTTTACGCAAACTGCCGGAATTCACGCTGACGGAGACAACAAAAATAATTTATATTTTAATGATTTGCTTCCGGAGCGTTTCGGAAGAAAACGAAAATATGCCCTTGGAAAAACTTCAGGAAAAGCCAATATCGAAAAAAATCTTCAGGAATTAGGTTTAAAATTAAATCAGGAAGATTTGAAATTGGTTACTCAAAGAATAATCGAATTAGGAGACAAAAAAGAAACCGTTACCAAAGAAGATTTACCTTACATCATCTCCGATGTTTTAGATAGCCATACTTACGAAGATAAAATCACAATCGAGTCCTATATATTAGTACACTCAAAAGGAATGCGTCCTTCGACAACACTGGTTTTAAAAATTGATGGAGAAATCATAGAAGAAAATGCTCAGGGAGATGGACAGTTTGATGCTTTTATGAATGCATTAACCAAAATTTACAGAAGCAAAAAATTGACGCTTCCAAAATTAATCGATTACGCAGTTAGGATTCCGCCTGGAAGTAGTTCGGATGCCTTATGCGAAACCATTATCACTTGGGTAAACAACGGAAAAGAATTTAAAACCAGAGGATTGGATTCTGATCAAACGGTTGCAGCAATTATCGCAACCCAAAAAATGCTGAATGTCATCACTCAGTAAAAATTAGAATAAAAAATAAATAATTGAAATAGAAATAAACCCATAATATCAAACAAATGAAATTTAACATAGCCCTTTTAGCCGGAGACGGAATCGGACCAGAAGTAATTGATCAGGCAGTAAAAGTATCAGATGCTATTGCACAAAAATTCGGACATGAAATTACCTGGAAACCAGCTTTAACCGGTGCTGCTGCAATTGATGCAGTAGGAGAACCTTATCCAGATTCCACACACGAAATTTGTAAAAATGCTGATGCAGTTCTTTTTGGAGCGATTGGCCACCCAAAATACGATAACGATCCTTCTGCACCAGTACGACCCGAACAAGGTTTATTAAAAATGCGTAAAGCATTAGGTTTGTTCGCAAACGTAAGACCAACTTTTACATTCCCGTCTTTATTGGATAAATCTCCATTAAAAAGAGAAAGAATCGAAGGAACTGATTTAGTTTTCTTAAGAGAATTAACTGGTGGAATCTATTTTGGAGAAAAAGGAAGAAGAGATGACGGAGAAACTGCATTTGACAACTGTGTTTACACCAGAGCCGAAGTTCAGCGTTTAGCTAAAAAAGGTTTCGAATTGGCAATGACACGTTCTAAAAAATTATGCTGCGTAGATAAAGCAAACGTTATGGAAACTTCACGTTTATGGAGAGAAACAGTTCAGGCAATGGAAAAAGATTATCCTGAAGTTACGGTTTCTTACGAATTTGTTGATGCGGTTGCGATGCGTTTGGTACAATGGCCAAACTCTTATGATGTATTGATTACTGAAAACTTATTTGGAGATATTTTAACAGATGAAGCTTCTGTAATTTCTGGTTCAATGGGATTAATGCCTTCTGCATCTATGGGAGCTGAAGTATCTTTGTTTGAACCTATTCACGGTTCTTATCCACAAGCCACAGGATTGAACATTGCTAACCCAATGGCTACTGTTCTATCTGCTGCTATGATGTTCGAAAACTTCGGATTGATGGAAGAAGGAAAAGCAATGAGAGATGCTGTAAACAAAGCTTTAGAAGCTGGAATAGTTACTGAAGATTTAGCAGATGGAGGCAAAGCATACGGTACCAAAGAAGTAGGTGACTGGTTAGCTGCTAACATCTAATTTCTTTTAGGAATAGAAACAAAAAAGGGATCAATTTTCATTGATCCCTTTTTTATATATTTAGAAAAAAATATTAATATCCTCCTCTGTTACCACCACGGTCATTTCCACCACGGCTGTTTCCTCCACCATAACCACCGCGTGAATCTCCACCACGACTGTTATTGTTGAAGCTTCTTCTTTCGCCTTCTGGTTTCGGTTCAGATTTATTTACAACAATTGCACGTCCTTGAACAGTAGCTCCGTTCAATTCGTCGATTGCTTTTTGAGCTTCATCATCGTTTGTCATTTCAACAAAACCAAATCCTTTACTTCTTCCAGTAAATTTATCAGTAATGATCTTAACTGAATCAACTGCTCCGTAAGCCTCGAAAGACTCTCTTAAATCTGCTTCCTCAATACTGAATGGAAGGCTTCCAACAAAAATGTTCATATGTACTTATTTATAATAATACAACAAATGTAGTCTTATTTTTCTGTAATCTACTATATATTAGCTTATTTATGTTTTTATTTTGATTTTATGGTAATTTTATCAGCAAAATATATCAAAAAAACGTCTTCAAAAGATTTAATCCATATTTAAATATCTAATTGAGAAAAAAATTATATCTTTGCGCCCTTAATTAACAGAGGTCGAGTACCTCAAAATTTAATCATACGATTATGTCAGTAAAAATTAGATTACAAAGACACGGTAAAAAACAAAAACCTTTTTACTGGGTTGTAGCTGCAGATGCACGCTCAAAAAGAGATGGTAAATACTTAGAGAAAATCGGTACTTACAATCCAAATACAAACCCTGCAACTATCGAATTAAACATCGATAGCGCTGTAAAATGGTTGCACAATGGTGCTCAGCCAACAGATACTGCAAGAGCAATCCTTTCATACAAAGGTGCTTTATTGAAACACCACCTTGATGGAGGTATTCGTAAAGGTGCTTTAACTCAGGAACAAGCTGATGCAAAATTAGCTGCCTGGTTAGAAGCTAAATCTGGAAAAGTTGATGCCAAAAAAGACGGTTTATCAAAAGCGCAAGCTGATGCTAAAGCTAAAGCTTTTAAAGCAGAACAAGAAGTTAATGCTAAACGTTTAGCTGCTGCAGCTCAGGCTGAAGCTGATGCTATCGCTGCTGCAACTCCTGCAGTTGAAGAAGAAGAAGTTGCTGAAGTTGAAGCGGAAGCTGCTACTGAAGAAGCTCCTGCTGCTGAAGAAAATAACGAAACAACTGAAGCATAATTTTAGCTGGCGATAATGCGTAAAGAAGAATGTTTTTATTTAGGTAAAATCGCTAAAAAATTTAGTTTCAAAGGTGAAGTCCTGGCTTATTTAGACACAGACGAACCTGAGTTATACGAAAATCTGGAATCAGTGTTTGTTGAATGCAACAAACACCTGGTTCCTTTTTTTATTGAAACAAGTTCTATACACAAAAACGATTTTCTCAGAATTCGTTTTGAAGATGTAAATACCGAAGAAGATGCAGATGCCTTACTTGGCAATGCTATTTATCTTCCATTAAGTATGCTGCCTAAACTTTCAGGCAACAAATTTTATTTCCACGAAGTTATTGGTTTCGAAATTGAAGACCAGCGCTTAGGTGTTTTCGGAAAAATTGTTGCTGTTAACGATTCTACTGCACAACCTCTTTTTGAAGTTTTAAATGGTGAAGTCGAAATGTTAATTCCGATGATTGATCATTTCCTTGTAAAAATTGACCGCGACAATAAAAAAGTTATCATGAATCTGCCAGAAGGATTGGTAGAAATGTACCTTTAATTTAGATTATTAGACTTCTTAGATTGTTAGATTAAGAATCCAAGTTTATTTTTTTTTAGATCTGAAACCTACAATCCTCAATCATTATTTATAACATTATGTTCCAATTCAAGCAATTCTATGTTCAACAAGACAAAACCGCTATGAAAGTAGGAACTGATGGTGTTTTACTAGGCGCCTGGACTCCAGTTCATCATAATCCGTTTAGTGTTTTAGATATTGGTGCAGGAACAGGAATTATTGCTCTGATGCTTGCTCAGCGAACTCACGCAGAACAAATCGACGCTCTTGAAATTGATGAAGACGCCTATGAACAAGCGGTTGGGAATTTTGAAAATTCTCCATGGGCTGACAGGCTATTTTGCTTTCATGCGGGATTGGATGAATTTATTGATGAGCCTGAAGACGAATATGATTTGATTGTTTCCAATCCTCCCTTCTACTCGGAAGATTACAAAACAGATAACGAACAACGTGATTTGGCTCGATTTCAGGATGCAATGCCTTTTGAAGAATTGATTGAAGCTGCGGATCTGTTACTTTCTGAAAACGGAATATTTGCTGTGATTATTCCATTTAAAGAAGAAGAAAAATTTATAGCTTTAGCAAAAGAAGCCGAATTATACCCAACCAAAATTACACGCGTAAAAGGAACTCCATCATCAGAAATAAAAAGAAGTTTACTCGCTTTTAGCCGAAATAAAACTCCACATATCGAAATCGATGAATTGATTATTGAAATTGACAGACATGTGTACACTCAGGAGTATATCGAGTTAACAAAGGATTTTTACCTTAAAATGTAATACCTCATTTTTAATCTTCAGCCGCTTCAAAATCCATTAAAAAATATTATTTGCTTACTTTTCAATATCTAAACAAGCTGATTGTTTTATTTTTGGAACATTAACTATTAGTTTTGTTATATTTCTTTATGTAGATTTGTATCTATAAAACTATCGTACCATGAAACCCGATTTATTTCAAGCTCCCGATTATTACAACCTTGACGATTTACTGACCGAAGAACACAAATTGGTTCGGGACTCAGCACGCGCATGGGTAAAAAGAGAAGTTTCTCCTATTATTGAAGAATATGCACAAAGAGCAGAATTTCCAAAACAAATTATAAAAGGACTTGGAGAAATTGGCGGTTTCGGCCCTTACATTCCTGTAGAATATGGCGGGGCAGGCTTAGACCAAATTTCATACGGTTTGATCATGCAGGAAATCGAACGCGGTGATTCCGGCGTAAGATCTACCTCATCTGTTCAATCTTCTCTTGTCATGTATCCAATTTGGAAATACGGAAATGAGGAACAACGAATGAAATATTTGCCAAAACTGGCAACCGGTGAGTTTATGGGCTGTTTCGGGTTGACTGAACCTGACCATGGTTCTGATCCGGGAAGCATGATTACCAATTTTAAGGATATGGGCGATCATTATCTTTTAAATGGTGCCAAAATGTGGATTTCAAACGCCCCTTTTGCAGACATTGCAGTAGTCTGGGCGAAAAATGAAGAAGGAAGAATTCACGGATTAATTGTAGAACGCGGTATGGAGGGTTTTACAACTCCCGAAACACATAATAAATGGTCGCTTCGTGCATCATCAACAGGTGAATTAATTTTTGACAATGTAAAAGTCCCTAAAGAAAATTTATTACCCAATAAATCCGGATTGGGAGCACCACTTGGCTGTCTGGACTCCGCACGATACGGAATTGCATGGGGAGCAATTGGCGCTGCAATGGACTGCTATGATACGGCTTTGCGTTATGCCAAAGAAAGAATCCAGTTTGGAAAACCAATTGGAGGAACTCAATTGCAGCAGAAAAAATTAGCCGAAATGATTACAGAAATCACAAAAGCACAATTATTAACGTGGCGTTTAGGAGTTTTAAGAAACGAAGGAAAAGCAACCACTGCACAGATTTCGATGGCTAAAAGAAATAATGTTGATATGGCAATTCATATTGCGCGAGAAGCCAGACAAATGTTAGGCGGAATGGGGATTACTGGTGAATACTCTATCATGCGCCACATGATGAACCTGGAAAGCGTTATTACGTACGAAGGTACACATGACATTCACCTATTAATAACCGGTATGGATGTAACGGGAATTTCAGCATTCAAATAATAACACTCTATTAAAATATATTGAAAATCAATACCAAAAGCTTCTTCTAACCGGGAAGCTTTTTTATATTTACCAAAAAATACCACGTTATGAATATTGAAACAATCAATAGTAGCATTCAACCTCAAAAAGACCAACTTTTAAGTCATTCATTATATAACAAAATCCAAAGTGTTGATGATTTGCATAACTTTTTAGAGATTCATGTGTACGCTGTTTGGGACTTTATGTCTTTACTAAAAGCGTTACAAGCCAAATTAACCTGTACAACAACGCCTTGGTTTGCTACCAAAAATCCTGAAACAAGATATTTGATCAACGAAATTGTTCTGGCTGAAGAAACCGACTTAACTATTGACGGAAGAAGACAAAGCCATTATGAGATGTATCTTGAAGCTATGGAAGACTGTGGTGCTGATACCAGCGGCATCAATACTTTTTTATCTGAAGTACATTCGCTTCATAATATTTTTGTTGCTATCAAACAAAGTTCCTTACATCCTAATATCAAAGCTTTTTTAGATTTTACATTCAGAGTTATCGAAGAAGGAAAACCACACGAAATAGCTGCTGCATTTACCTTTGGAAGAGAAGATTTAATTCCCGCTATGTTTACTCAAATTTTAAAAAACTTCCAAGCCAACTTACCCGAAACAGATTTAAGCAAATTGCTTTATTATTTTGAAAGGCATATTGAACTGGATGCTGATGAACACGGACCAATGGCCATGCAAATGATTACGGATTTATGTGGAGACGATGCACAAAAATGGTCAGATGTTGAAGAAATTTCGATTCTGGCTTTAGAAAAACGCATTGGACTTTGGAATGTTATTGAAGAAGAAATTGTAATGAAGACTGAAATGGTTTAAAACCAAAATTGTTTTTTTAACGTAACTATTTGTTTGAAATGATTTCGAAACTTCATTACAACATAAATTATGAAACTGCAATTCAAACAAATAGTTATCGTTTTATTTACAGGATTTCTTTTTAGCTGCAGCGCTGAAAACCCTGCAGATCCTAGTATACCGCCTCCTGTTATCACACCTCCCACTCCAGCAATTCCAACACCCACTAATCCAACTTCCAAAACCTTAAATTATCTGGCTTTAGGAGACAGTTATACTATTGGTCAAAGTGTTTGTGAAACCTGTAGATTTCCGGAACAGCTAAAATCAAGTTTAAAATCATTTTATTCCAATAGTAATTTTTCTTTAAAAGTGATTGCCACTACGGGATGGACAACTTCCAATTTAATTTCGGCAATAAATTCTCAAAAACCCGACTCAAATTATGATTTGGTTACTTTATTGATAGGAGTCAACAACCAATATCAGGGAAAAGATTTTTCGCTTTATGAAAAAGAATTTCCAGAGTTAGTCCTGAAAGCAATTACACTTGCCAAAGGTGATAAAAAGAATGTGATTGTCGTTTCAATTCCTGATTATGCTTATACTCCATTTGCCAAAAACCTTTCCCAAAGCCAAAAAGAAAAAATCACAAAAGAAATAGAGCAATACAACGCTTTTGCAGAGAATTATTGCAAAGCAAACGACATTGTTTTTGTTGGCATTACCGATATTACCCGGCAAGGACTCAATAATCCTAATTTAGTCGCTTCAGATGGATTACATCCTTCAGAATCTGCTTATATGCTATTTGTAGAACGCATTTTGCCTAAAGCTAAAGTGGCGTTGCAGGATTAATTGTTTTCATCACTGTCATCTGATTTTCAAAATAAATTTTCTTATCCTGCTAAAATCAAAGGATTAAATTTAGTTAGACTATATTTGGAAATTAGCGGCTAAAGTATGAAAAACAAAAAAGTTATTTCCTTCAGATTAAATGATTTAGAAGATGAAAAAAAGACGAATCATCCTAAGGAATCAATCCTTACTATAGAAAGTACTTCACAAATTCAGAAAGATGAATACACTTCAGAATTAGTCGATGCCAATTCGCAAATTGCTTTTCAAAAAACAGAAAAGAAAAAACGTGCTGCTGAACTGGTATTAGCCAATGCTGAGCTTGCTTTTCAAAATAACGAAAAAGAAAAACGTGCCGCTGAACTTTTAATTGCCAATATTGAACTTACTTTTCAGAACAACGAAAAGGAAAAACGCGCAGCCGAACTTGTTATTGCCAATACTGAACTTGCTTTCCAGAATAACGAAAAAGAAAAACGTGCCGCTGAATTAGTTATCGCCAATACTGAGCTTGCTTTCCAAAATAAAGAAAAAGAAAAACGTGCCGCTGAATTAGTTATCGCCAATACTGAACTTGCTTTCCAAAATAACGAAAAGGAAAAACGCGCCGCTGAACTCGCCATTGCTAATACTGAACTTCTTTTCCAGAACAACGAAAAAGAAAAACGCGCTGCAGAATTAGTTATTGCCAATACTGAGCTTGCTTTCCAGAATAACGAAAAAGAGAAACGCGCTGCTGAACTCGCCATTGCTAATACTGAACTTCTTTTCCAGAATAATGAAAAAGAAAAACGCGCTGCTGAACTTGTTATCGCCAATACTGAACTTGCTTTCCAAAATAACGAAAAAGAAAAACGTGCTGCTGAACTGGTGATTGCCAATACTGAACTTACTTTTCAGAATAACGAAAAGGAAAAACGCGCTGCTGAACTTGTAATTGCCAATACTGAACTTACTTTTCAAAATAACGAAAAGGAAAAACGGGCAAATGAATTGGTTCTTGCCAACAACGAGCTTGAAGCCTTTACTTATATTTCAAGTCATCATTTGCAGGAACCTTTAAGGAAAATTCAGGTTTTTTCGGACCGTATTGTTAATGATGAACATCAAAATTTATCTGAAAAAGGCGAATATTATTTTGAACGCATAGAATATGCAGCTTCTCACATGCAAAACCTTATAAATGATTTGTTAACTTATTCCAGAACGAGTGTAACCGAAAGAAAATTCGAAAACATACACCTCAATACCATTATAGTTAAGGCACAGGAAAACTTAAAAGAAAAACTGCTGATAAAAAAAGCAGTAATTGAAATAACCGGGGATTGTAAAGCTGCTGTAATTCCCGCGCAGTTTGAACAGCTCATTTGTAATTTAATCAGTAATTCTCTTAAATTTTCTAAACCGGACCAAACCCCACATATAACAATTAAGAGTTATTATACAAAGCCCGACACTACTGACATTTCCCTAACTAATAATTATTGTCATCTCACCATAACTGATAACGGAATTGGTTTTGATCCTCTGTTTGAAAACAGGGTTTTTGAAATGTTTCAGCAGCTTAACAGCAAAACAGAATATAAAGGAACCGGAATTGGTCTTTCTATCGTAAAGAAAATTGTAGAAAACCATAATGGAATTATTACAGCTTCAGGCAAATTAAATCAGGGCGCTAAATTTGACATATATATCCCGGTAGAGAATAATTAAAAGTCTTTTGTGAATATTCAGGAAGCAGAAAATCAGTTTTCAAAACACGCTTAGTCCCGCTATTCACTTTATCTTTTGTGGCGAACCCCGCCACAAAAGGATATCGTTTCTATCGGGGCTGAATTAGAGGTTTAGTGATTTTCAGAACTTTTAAAAAAAACTTTAATAACTCAAAGTTTTCCTTTTACTTATAATTTTCAAAGTTAACCTCAATCTTTTCAAACAATTCTGAACACTCTAAAATAGAATTAATACGACACAAACCTTCCTGATTATTTTCAGCCATAACGAAAGCAAAGCCCCAAATATCTTTTGAAAGAATAAATTTTCCAACCTCTGAATCAAAAGTCATCAACGTCTCATCATTCATCCACAAATCAACGATATCTATCATTTTAGGTTTTAATTCGGTAATTGCATTTAAGAAATCAGAATTAAAAGTTTCATTTTCTGCGCCGCCAAAAACATCAATTAAAAGATCCTGTGATTGATAACCCGGACGAAAATAGTAACTGTACATTTTATTCATTTTTACAATTCGTTTTTTACAATACCTCTTTTCAGGTTAACAGAAAATCTCCATCAATTGATTATCTTTTTTAATACACAAATTTTAGTCAAATGTATTACTCAAATTTTCCTTTACAAAGATAGATTTTTCAAAGCAAAACATCTCATTTTCAAAAAAGTATAGCTGCCATTCAAACAAAAATCCCGCAGTTTCAATAAATGAAATTGCGGGATTTATTTTGCAGAGAGGAAGGGATTCGAACCCTCGATACAGTTACCCATATACTAGCTTTCCAGGCTAGCTCCTTCAACCACTCGGACACCTCTCTATTTGGGTTTGCAAATAACATGAAAAAAAACGAGTTAGAAAAGTAATTTTCGAAAATCCTTTTCAATACTCGCTATTTTTTATTGTTAAAGCGATATTTCGCCTCGCAAGGCTGTTTCAAAAATCGTTTTAAATTCGCTTTGTGGAATCGTAACCGTATGTCCTAACAGGTACATTAATTTTGTAATGGCAGCTTCTGTCGTAATGTCTTTTCCTGAAATAACGCCTAAAGATTTCAGAACGGTACTGGTTTCGTATTGTCCCATATTGACGCTTCCGCCCGAACATTGTGTAACATTTACGATATGCAAACCTTCCTGAATTGCTTTTTTTATTAAGTTTAGAAACCAATCTTCGGTTGGCGCATTTCCGGCACCGTAGGTTTCCAGAACAATTCCTTTTAAATCTTTAATGGCAAGAATCGAAGCCAACACAACTTCGCTCATTCCCGGAAACATTTTGATGATGGCTACTTGATTGTTCAGGTTTTTATGAACAATCAGTTTCGTATCCGTTTTTACAGGAAGAAATAAATGTCGGTTTAGTTTCAAATGAACTCCTGATTCTACCAATTCCGGATAATTTGGTGCAGTAAATGCCCTGAAATGTTCTGCATTTACTTTTGAAGTTCGGTTTCCTCGGTACAATTTATATTCGAAATACAGACAAACTTCCGTAATTACCGGTTTTCCGTTTTCCCTAAGAGAGGCAATCTGAATGGCCGTAATCAGGTTTTCTTTGGCATCGGTACGCAAATCCCCAATTGGAAGCTGTGAACCCGTGAATATAACAGGCTTAGCTAAATTTTCAAGCATAAAACTCAATGCCGAAGCCGAATATGACATGGTATCAGAACCATGCAAAACGACAAATCCATCAAAAGAAATATAATTTTCCTCGATAATATCGGCTATTTTCGCCCACATTTCAGGATTCATATTCGAAGAATCAATTGGGTCTTCAAAAGAAACCGTTTCGATTTCACAATCCAATTGTTTTATTTCGGGAATATTTTTCAGCAATTTGCCAAAATCAAAAGCCTTGAGTGCTCCTGTTTCAAAATCTTTACTCATTCCGATGGTTCCACCGGTGTAGATCAAGAGTATTTTAGCTTTAGATGACATCCTGGTATTTTAATTTACTGACAACCGGGTTGGCATACATGGCTAAAAATCCCTGTCTGGCAACACCATTATCACAACCAATTCGCATTTCTAAACGACGCTCAAAAAGCAGTTTCTCGTTCTCTTTATATAAATGTGAATATTTATTGGTTTCATGCAAGATATCGTATGCAATGAAGTTGGTAGGCCACAATTGGTAATTCTGCAAAATAGAATCATCAATTACCTGAGCCAAAGCCTGGATTTGTTTGTTCGAATTGTCATTCTCGGCCACAATCTGATCAATTTCAGTATCCAGAACATCTCCAACAGAAATATGAATTCTTTTTTTAGTTCCCATGATACCGCTTAAAATGGTCATGAAATCTTCATTTTTATCTTTTACGTAAACTTCATTATTGGCTTCTGCCATCAATTGCGGCATTTTCAAGACATCGGTCGGATCGTATTCGTATGAAATAGCAACCGGAACAATTTTTAATTTTTTGAAATAATCCATCAGATTGGCTTCATCAGAACCCATTCCGATCATTTTTAAAACACCTGGATTGGTTTCGTCATTTCCGTCTTTGGTACGGCCTTCCCTTTGTGCAATCCAAACCGAACGGTTTTCACGAAGCAGCAATTGCCCCATATATTCTGCCAGTAATTTAGAACTCTGCAGCATCTCCCTTGGAGTAAGGCCTCTTAAAACCAAAAAGTTTCGGTTCAGTTTTGCCAAAGTGCTCAGGAATGCTTTTTTAACCAGATTATCACCAATTGCTGATGCTGTCATGACCAAACCATGTTCAAACAAACATACATTTAGTAAAGTCGTATCCAGCAAAATATCGCGGTGATTGGAAATAAATAAATAAGGTGTGTTTTTTTCTAACTTTTCAAAACCTGAAGTCGTAAGTCCTTCCGAACTTTTATCCAGTACTTTTTGAATCGTCTGATAGATAAAATTGCATTGAAAATCACGAATAGAGTGTGTTTTCTTTAATTGTTCTTTCCAGGCCTCATCATTTAACTCCGGAAAAGTAAAATTCATCATGGTTTTCATCATCGGATGATTGACAACCCCATAAAGCGCTTCATTTACTTCAGAATCATAAAATGGTCGAATAGCGTCAAATTTCTGCATTAAATATCAATTTAGGTGGGCAAAAGAACAAAAAAAAAATCAAAGTATTGTAATCGGGATATTAAATCCCAAAAACGTCTTTGGAGTTTTGCGTTGTTACCTCTGCAATTTCTTTATATGAAAGGTCGTAAATTTCAGCCAGTTTTGCAATTACATTTACCAAATAACTGCTTTCGTTTCGTTTTCCTCTGAAGGGAATGGGAGCCAGATAAGGCGAATCGGTCTCCAGAACGATATGGTTCAAATCGATTTGGTTCAAAAACTGGTCGATTTTGCCGTTTTTAAAAGTCACAACTCCTCCAATTCCTAACTTCATATTATATGAAATGGCCTGAAGCGCCTGCTCGTAAGTTCCGGTAAAACAGTGAAAAATTCCAAACAAATCATCGGATTTTTCTTCTTCCAGAATCTCAAAAATTTCATCAAAAGCTTCACGGCAATGAATTACGATGGGTAGTTTATATTGTTTGGCTAATTGAATCTGTTTTCTGAAAGCAATCTGCTGCTCTTTCAAATGGGTTTTATCCCAGTATAAATCAATTCCGATTTCGCCAACGGCATAAAATTTTCGTTTTGAAAGTTCTGTTTCCACATGTTGCAGCTCGTCCAGATAATTATCTTTCACGTAAGTGGGATGAAGTCCCATCATCAGGAAAACATAATCCGGATAATTTTTTTCCAAATCATACATGGATGGTGTCGCAGCGGCATCAATGGCGGGAATAAAAAAACGTTTTACTCCTGCATTTATGGCTCTTTGTATCATTTCATCACGATCCTGATCAAACTCTTCAGAATATAAATGGGTGTGAGTATCGGTAATTATGGGTGTTGTTTCCAAGTTCAAAGTTTAAGAATGCAAAGTTGCGAAGTTTTTTAAAATTTAATCGATTAAAAGTCATAAAATAAAAAAGACACAAAGGAAATCCTTTGTGTCTTTTTTAGTCTCTTAAAAATAGATTTACATATTATTTGTTCAGAAAATCTTAATCCAGTTCTTTTAATAATTCCTCCACTTTATCATAGTTCTCAAAATCCGAAGGAATTGTCAATAAGATTTCTTTTGAAGCTTTGTAATCTTTTTGTTTCAATTTGGATAAGGCGAGGTTCCAGACTGCTTTGTTTTTATAAACAGAAGTTCCTGATTTTAGTTCATTAAATACCGATTCCGCTTTTACAAACTGATTTTCTTCCAATAAGGCGATTCCATAAAAATAGTGAATCTCAGCAGTTTTATTTTCTTTCAGGATGGTTTCAAAAAGTGGAATTGCCTTCTTGTAATTTTTGCTGTTAAAAGCATCTTCCGCTTGTTTTAATTCTAATGCAGCATCTCCTCTTTCCGTAAAATAAGCCTGTTCCGGCTGATTGAAATCTTCGAAATTCGGATCTGAATTGTGATTAAAAAAGAACAATCCAAATAATATCGCTGCCGAAGCTGCCGCTGCATAATACCATGGCTTCAGTTTTACTACTTTTGGTTTGTTTTTATTGAAGTGCTTGTCTGAAATGTCGGATAAATTTTCTTTAAAAGCTTCTCTTTCCTGTACATGTCCGAATTTATTTTGCAATTCCACCATAACTTCTTTGAAAGTTCTGAATTCAGCGGCAAATTCCGGATTTTCTGAAACCTCTTTTTCAAAGCTATTTCTTTCCTCAATAGTCAATTCACCCTGAAGATATTGATCAAATAATAGGTAGCGTTCTTCGTTCATGGCTAATTATTTTTAAGAGATTTAAATTTTTTTGCATCCTGAATCCATTGTGTCAGTTGTCCGATACACAACGATTTCTTTTTACGGACGTATCCGTAAGTTACGTTTAGTTTTTCGGCAACCTCTTCCATCGATTTGATGGTGAAACTCAGTTTTAAAACCTCCTGGCACTTATCTCCTAATTTCTGGAACATCATATCAAAAAGCTGTTGTTTTTCATCAAATTGTTCGGCTTCTTCAACCAATTCGAGAGCAGATTCATAAATAGATGCAAAATCTTCCTTAATTGTTACCCCTTTATTCGAAGTTTTTTTCAATTCGTTAAGCCATTTCCTTTTACAGAGTAGGAAGAAGTAGGCATCAAACGGGCAGGTCAAGAGCAATGTATTCGCTTTTGCCTGATTAAAAAGCAACATTAGAACTTCCTGAACCACGTCCTGTGCCTGATCTTCATCTCCTGAATTATTTTTTATAAAGAAAACCACTTTGGGAACGAACTTTTTATAAATAGCCTCAATAACTGCCGAATCATTATTCGCCAGTCCATCAATAAACATTTGGTCGGGATGAATTGTACTATTTGCCATATTAAAAATTATATGCGAATGTAAAAAAAAGAATCCAATATAAATTCAGACAAAAGGGGTAACAATTATAAGGTCAGGTTGATATAAGGAAACAATACTCTTTTTAAGAATTTAAAATGATCCTAAAATGAATACTTACCAATTTACCACAGAAAAAGATTTTGCCAAATTTCAAAAAGCGCTTTCAAACAAAATTCGCAACGGATTTGTAATTATCGAGCAAAACGAAAAATTGCCTTACGTGGTTTTATCAAGAGAAAGAAAGCAAATAGATCCTTCGTTTCATCTGGCTATGGTTTTTGCAACACTTGGGCTTTGGTCGGTTATTTGGCTGTATCATTTTATTGCTTCCCATCATAACAAAGACATTCTTGTTGCCGTAGATGAAGACGGGAATGTATTTGAAGAAAAATGCTTCTCAAAATAAATTCAAAAAACAGGGGTAACAAATTTTCAGGCGAATTGATATAACGGTATAAAAGAATAAATTTTTGAAAACAAGGGTAACAATATCAAACCCGAATTGATATAGGATTATAAAAATTAAATTAACAACCGAATCTGAAAACCAACTGATAACGATCAGCTCAGATTTATAAAAATTAGAAATCATGAACACAAATTTTAGAAAAATCGGATTATTATTTTTAGCACTGGCCACATTTGCAAGCTGTGATGATGACAATAACGGAGATGACAAAATTATGCCGCCATCAGCATCAGAATTTGCAGCTGTCCGCAAAGAAGCCTTAGAAAGCAGAACACAAAAATTTACAGCTACAGCCGGAGAAGGCAATATCGTTCTTACTTCTGCAAAAGGAGTTAAAATCAATATTAATGGAAACTGCCTGACAAAAGGAGGAGCTGCCGTAACCGGAACAATTAATATTGAATACGTAGAGCTTTTTGACAAAGGAGACATGCTGGTTACCAACAAACCAACGATGGGTTTAATGCCTGACGGAAAGAAAAACCTATTAATTTCAGGAGGTGAATTTTTCATCAAAGCAACACAAAACGGTCAGGAATTAGCGACTAACTGTGGCTTGTATCTTATTGTACCAACTGGCTTAACCGGAGGTTACGATAATGAAATGACGTTATGGTTTGGAAATATTGATGAGGATGAAAATTTAGTGTGGACAGAGGCCAGAGACGGTGCTGACGGAGCTGGTGGAAAAGGCGGTGTTCAGGGTGAAGCAAATAGCTATTATGTGACTTTTGGAAGCTTTGGATGGACAAATGTTGATAAATTTTATAATGATCCAAGACCAAGAACAACCATATTAGTTGATGCTCCGGAAGGTTACAATAATACTAATTCTGCCGTTTATCTGTCTTATGACGGTGAAGGAACAAATGCTCTTGCGCAATTAGACACTTATACAGCCGAAGGATTGTTCAGCGAACACTACGGTCAAATTCCAATTGGTTTAGCGTGTCACATTATTTTCGCTACAGAAGAAGATGGAAAATGGCGTTATGCGATCAAAGGAGTGACAACAACTGCCAATGCCGTTTACACCTTTACTCTTGCCGAAACAACATTGGGCACAGAAGCGCAATTGGTAGCCGCAATCAATGCTATTCAATAACTTACTCTATACTTTTTTAAGAAAAAGTGGTGATTTGCTCATCACTTTTTTTTACATTTAAAGCTGTTTTAAATTATTCTGATGATTTTCAGAAGCTAATCCTGCTGTCCATTGTATCTTTTATGCCGAACCCCGGCATAAAAGGATGCCATTCCCATCAGGGCTAAAAAAACCTCCTCGACCATGAAAAAACTTTTATGCTGTATCATTATTCTTTCATCAGCAATGGTGTTGGCGCAGACCAAAATAAAAGACACCATCACCCGAAGAGCGAATATCAGCTATACCCAAAAAGGCAATTCTGTCACTTTTAAACCCGAAACACCACCCTTGATTCCGATTGCAGGTGCACCAAAACCCAGCTATTCCTATTTATGGGAAATGGGAGACGGACATTACAGCAAACAGGCAGAACCCAAACATGTCTATAAAAACAAAGGCAATTACACTACACGATTAGCTGTTACCAACAATTACGACAACGGAAAACCTCCTGCTACACGACCAAAAAAAGTAGCGGTTAATGAAATAGAAAATGATCCTTATGAGGATATTGCCTCCATCGCTGACCAAAACGGATTTGCGATTCAAAAAAACTGCGATCCCATTCCGGATCAGGAGATGGTAGTCGTAGTCAGTTATCAAAATCTGGAAAATTATGTTGCCAGCGGCAAGCTTTATCTTTTTTACAACGAAAAACAATTCAAAAACAATAATTTCGAATTACTCGATTTCAGAACGTATGCAGGCGAGCGTGAAGTAAAAGAAAACACGATAGCGGCAGTTGATGATCTTGATGACTCCAAAAATTATCTGGCTTCGGTTGAAAACACATTCAAAACCAAAAAATATAAAAACACGACGACAGAAGAAGATCTGGAGGCGAGTTTAAAAGAAGCACACACACTCTATAACAATGTCTCGATTCTGGAATTTGATGATTCCAATCCAACAGAAACACGTAATGTTTTTTACACTTTCAAAACAACTCCTGAAATGATCAAAGATACCAGTGCAACAGTTACGATGCGTGGTATATTTGTTCCCAACAGAAGTTTTAAAAATCACAAAGTCAAAAACCTTGAGATGGAAATCGTAACCTCCCACGACCCCAACAAAATGGGTTCAAACGGAAGTCTGATCAATTACAGACTGGTGCGGTTTAAGAGAGTTAAATTCAAAACCCGTTTTCAAAACAACGGCGAAGGTCCAGCCAGAAAAATTCGTTTAGAAACAGATATTCCGGATATGTTTGACAAAAAAACGTTCCAGATTGAAGGCATGTATCCTGAATGTCCTATTTGTCCAAAAGATGAAGAACCAACTGTAAGCTGTCTGGATACCATCATCGAACGGAAACAAATCATATTTACTTTCAAGAATATTTATTTGCCGGGAACGGAACAAAAAAACGTACAGGAAAAAGACAGTACAAAAGGTTTTGTACGCTATTCGATGAAATTTAATGAAGACTTTCATAAAATAAAAACCAAAAGCCGAACTGCCATTATATTTGACAAAAACGAGCCTATCATAACCAATTACGCCGTCACTAGATTTTTGCCGGGAATATCTGTTGGAGTCAAAGCAGGTTATAACGTTTATCCCGATTTGGAAAAATCAACCAGTTATTTTGTTGGAGCAACCATTTCTCCTTTTAAATCGTATCGTTTTTATTGGCAGGCAGAATGGGTTAATGCTTTAAACCAATATAATAGTAGTGCCAATATTGTAGACGTATTTGACACCAATGCAAACGGGACAAGGCAATTATTACGCACCACTACTACAACTGAAAACAAAAACATCAATTGGGAAGTTCCCATTTTGATTCGCTACAATATTAATAATTATATAGGTATCGGAGCCGGAATTCAGGCCAATATTAATGTTTCATCAGAGCAGCATCAGGATATAAAAATAGAAACCTTTGAAGGCGACAAGGATAATTTTTTAATTGGGACACAAACCACCAACAACACCATAAAAAATTCTTTTACTGATATTAAAACCGGTCTTTTATTCGATTTAACCGCAGGTTTTGCCAGAATCGGACCGAGTTTAGGAGCACGTTATGTCATGAATTTTGAACAGAATTTTAATTATATTCAGCTTTATGGGATTTGGAAGTTTTAAATATTTCCACCATGTAAGCCATATAAGTACATATTAAAAGCTGGATTGTAAATTAATCTATTTTATAAAAACTTATATGCCCTTATTTAATTTAATCTTAGAATTATACGCAATAAAATGAATGAACTTATATGATTTATATGGTGGAAAAAACAGTAATGAAATAATATGAACTTATATCACTTTTATGGTTTAATCTTTCTCTTTATAAACCTGAATGTTCTTGGGCAGAATCAGGAAGACAAAATATATGATGCAATTGATGTTTTTGTCGCTCATCCTTCCGAGAAAACGTTACAAAACCTCTCTAAAACGGAAACTGATTTCTGGAAAAATCAACAGCCCAAAACAAAGGATGAATTATTGGCGATTGTAGTTTTAAACTGCAACAAAGCCTACTATGAAAATCAATTTGGGCAATCTCAAAGAGCAGTCTCAAGTTATGAAAAAGCGTGGCAGGTTTATCAGAAATACAAACTCAAAGATTACGACATTATCGAATATTGCCTTAAACCTTTAGGGAATTTATATACTGTTTTAGGCGATTATGACAGTGCTGAAAATACAATAAAACAGTATTTTTTTATAGTCAATACAACCAAAAATTATCCTGAAGCTGGTAAACAAAAATTGGCTGCGATTCTTAATTTATCGAACGTGTATCAAAGTTCCGGTAAAATTTCTCAGGCTATCGAGCTATTAGAAAACACTTTAAAAACAGAAAAATTATCAAATGCTCAAAAAGGAATTTTGCTGAATAATTTAGGCAATAATTATTTGCTGAGTTCCCACGGAAATTTTATAAACCCTGAAATTGACCATAAGGCTGAAAACACATTTGAATCGGCAATAAAATATTTAAAAAGTGAAAAAGACCAATCTGAAAATTTAACGAATTCCTATCGCAATTTAGCAACACTTTATCGTCAAAGGCAAAAATTTGATCTTGCAAACTCATATTTAGAAAAAGCGGAAAAACTCTTTTTCTCAACGTCAAATCAACAAGCCAGAAAATTTGCTAAACTCTATTATGAAAAAGCGTTATTGCTTTTTGACGAAGGAAAAGTAGAGGAAAGCGAGAAACAGATTTCAGCAATTTTTAAAATTTTAATTCCGAATTATAACGCTCAAAACATCCTGCCAAATCAAAACCAATTGTACGCAGAAACAGTTTTAATAGATGCGCTCGATTTACAGGCCGAAATCTTTCTATCCAAACAACCGAAAAAAGCTTTAAAAACTTTTGAACTGTCCTTTTACATGGAAGATTTACTGATGAATTCATTGGTTTACGAAAATTCTAAAATTATTAATCAAATCCGAATACGCAATAGAACTGAAAAATGTATTTCTATTTATAATAATTTATATGAGAAGGAAAGAAAAATTGAATATATTGAAGAAGCTTTTCAACTTTCTGAAAGAACTAAAGCCGGAATTTTAAAAAGTTATCGTTCCGCTATTAAAAGTTCTTCCGCAGAAGAAAAGTCGATATTACGACAACTTCAAAATTTAAATAATGCCATTTTAAAAGAACAGCAAAAAGGCGATTCTGCAAATATTTCGAAAATAAATCAATACATAAAAAAACAAAATGAATCAGTGCTTTCGCTGAAGAAAATCCAGGCTGAAAATACAGATTATATTCCTGAAGATTGTGATTTAACAGCACTTTTTTCTAAATTAGAAAAGGACAAGGCCGTTATGGTTTATTATTTTATGGGAGTTGAAAATTTGTTTTACTTTTCTTTACAAAATAACCGAATTGTCATAAACCAAATAAATATTACAGATACTGCAATTCCAAAAATTATTCAATTTGTAGATTATTTCAATACAGCAACTGCAATTACAAATGATATTTCAGGTTATAATTACACTGGAAACAATGTTTATAATTTATTAAAATTGCCTCAGAATAAGGCTTATAAAAACCTCATCATTGTTCCCGATGGCATTTTGAATTTCCTTCCGTTTGAAGCTTTAATTACCCGTAAATCAAGTACAACCAATTTTGCCAAAATGCATTATTTGCTGAATGATTTCAAAATTGCTTACAATACTTCTGCGAATATTTATATGAATTCCAAACCTTTTTCAACATCAGAAAAAACCGTTTTGGGTGTTTTCCCTGTTTTCGAAAAAACAGCTTTTGAATTGCGTTATTCAAAAAAAGAACTTGAATCGATTCGAAATAATTTCAAGGGAAAATATTTAGAAAATTCGGAAGCGAGCTTTTCAAATTTTAAAAATAATACTTCCAAATATTCTATTTTACATCTGAGCACGCATGCTTCTTCCGGCGATATTGAAACACCGGCAAGCATTAAATTTTATGATCAGGAAATACTATATTCTGAATTGTATAATCTTAATATCAATCCGGATTTAGTCGTTTTAAGTGCCTGCGAAACCGGAATTGGCAAACTCTACAAAGCCGAAGGTGCGATGAGTGTTGCTCGGGGTTTTCAGTTTGCCGGTGCTCAAAATCTTTTGTTCTCTTTATGGAAAGTAAACGATTATACGACTTCGGTTTTTATGTCTGACTTTTATCAAAATATCAAAAACAGCCAAACTTATTTTGAAGCCAATGCCAATGCTAAAATGGCTTTTTTAAATGATCCGAAAATTTCGAACGCTAAAAAATCGCCTTACTTCTGGAGTTCTTTTGTTTATTATGGTTCGATTTCTGCTGAAGAAAATTCAGTAAATTATATCGTTTATATCATTAGCTTTTTGAGTGTAATTGGTTTATTTTTGGTTTTCAATCGTTATCAAAAATGGAAAATCTTCACCTGGTTCTCAAAAAAGAAAAGTATAAAAAAATAAAATTCAAAATCATGAAAACGCAGCATTTATTGATTAAAGTAAAAATCAATGGTGTTTCGGGAAACTTCATTTTAGATACAGGTGCTTCCAACTCTTGCGTGGGTTTTGAAAGTATCGAGCGATTTGAATTGACTTCAAAAAAATCCAAAACCAAAGCATCAGGAGCTGGCGGAACCGGAATGAAAACTCAAATCTCTAAACATAATTCGCTGCAAATTGGTTCGTGGAAAAATCAGGATTTCAATTTAGTTATTTTTGATCTTTCGCATGTCAATGAAGCTTTAATACAATACAAAGCAAAACCAGTTCACGGTATTATTGGCGCAGATGTTTTGATGGAAGGAAAAGGAATAATCGATTATTACAATCATTATTTGTATTTACAATAAAACCAAAGAAGCTATTTTCTTTTCTTTTTTAAATTAAAATCTTTAGGATTTTCACCTAATGCCCACAAAATCCCGCCTGTAAGATGTTGTACAAACACCGGATCCGTATAATCTTTACTGTCATGCCCTAAAGCGGTATAAAAAACCCTCGCTCCTTCAAATTCATGGCACCAGGCCAAAGGAAAATAATCGCCAAAAATACGTCCTGGATAAACATCTTTTTCAGCATCTTTTACAGTTCGCAAATCGGCCGCTAAAAGTACCTGAATGTTAGGATTGAGTTCATTCATATAATAACATTCGTCTTCTTTTTTCCATATTTCAGGCAGTGCTGCCGTTGAAGGATGGTTTTTATTAATCACTTTTATTTCGAAAGACTGAAAAGCCGGATGTTTTTTAAATTTACCGCCGACCATTGCTGTATACCAGGGCCAGGATTTTTCAGAATCGGACGCACTGTGAATCCCTACAAAAGATCCTCCGGCATGAATGTAATCTGCAAATGCCTGCCTTTGCTGTTCCGTATCAAAAATTTCATTGCAGGTATTCGAGAAAACAAGACAGTTATATTTTTTTAAATTGTCTGTATTCATTACTGCCGGATCATCTGACACATCAACTATTAGCTTATTTATTTCGCCAATTTTCTTTAAGGCTTCAACACTCGAAGCTATATTTTTATGTACATAGCCTTTGCCATTTTTAGTATAAACCAAAATCCGTTTTTTAACTGGTGGATTTGCAAAAACAGAATGTAATGCAAAACAGACAATGAGCAATATCAATTTTATTTTCATAATTATTCTTTTATTTTCTAATATAAAAAGAAAATCTCAAACTCCTTAATTGGAATTTGGGATTTTTTGTGTCCAGAAATTATTGATCATTATTTGAAATAGTATGTTTTTTTAATGAAAAATAAGCGATAATTCCACTACTCATCATTAATAAACTACCCATAATAAAGGGCATACCGGGAAATTCAAACGGTGCGTCTTTGTGTGTAAAAAAATAAAAAAGACTTGACATTATAGGCGGACCAATGATGGTTGCAGCACTCATTAAACTCGCAATTGTGCCCTGAATTTCTCCTTGCTCTGTTGGTAAAACATGTCCTGAAATTATCGCTCTTAATGCCGGACCGGCAATACCGGCAAGACAATACGGAATCAAAAACAAAAACATCATCCAGCTTTCTGAAGCAAAAGCAAACAAAGCCATTCCGATTGTATATAATGTCATTCCGATATAAATACTTTTTTCATTTCCGAATTTCTTGCTTGTCACACTTATCAGTCCACCCTGAACAAGACTTACTAAAACCCCGACAACTCCAAGCGAAATTCCGACCATTTTTTCATTCCAGCTGAATTTATACATCGTGAAATAACTCCAGTTACTTTCAACAGCATGGGATGCAACATAAATTAAAAAGAGCGCAAACAGTAATCCATACAACGCTGGGTATTTCTTTAAGTTTAAAAAAGCTCCAATTGGGTTGGCTCTTTTTAAATTAACCGGTCTTCTGTTTTCTTTTGATAAGGATTCCGGCAAAATAAAATAACCGTAAAGAAAATTCAGCATGCACAAAACTGCTGCTGCATAAAAAGGAATTCTCGATCCGTAATGACCCAAAATACCTCCAATGACAGGTCCAATTATAAATCCAAGACCAAAAGCAACGCCAATCATTCCGAAATTTTTGGCCCTGTTTTCTGGTGTACTCACGTCCGCGATGTATGCGGAAGCGGTTGAAATACTGGCACCTGTTAATCCTGCAATTATTCTTCCTATAAACAACCAGGTAATCGTTGGGGCAAATGCCAATAAAATATAATCAAGTGAAAAAGCAAAAAGCGAAATTAAGATGATGGGTCTTCGTCCGAATTTATCACTCAGATTCCCAATTAAAGGCGCAAACATAAATTGAGTAATTGCATAGGCAAAAGTCAGCCAGCCGCCATATTTAGCAGCTTCGCTAATATCACCATGAATTAATTCCTTAATTAGTTTTGGAATAACCGGAATGATGATTCCCCATCCGGTAATATCGATTAGCATTGTAATGAAAATGAAGCCTATAGCTGCTTGCTTTTTGTTTGATGCCATAAAAATTGGTTATTTAAAGGCAAATAAACAAAAAATCCATCTCGTTTTAGACGAGACGGATTTTTTTATTTTTAGGTTTTATTCTGATTATAACTCCAATGCTCTTTTAGCATCTCCGTTCATCAATAATTCTACCGGGTTTTCTAATGCTTCTTTAACAGCAACTAAGAAACCAACTGACTCACGTCCGTCTATAATTCTGTGGTCATAAGAAAGTGCTACGTACATCATTGGGTGAATTTCAACTTTACCGTTTACAGCGATTGGACGCTCGATAATATTGTGCATTCCTAAGATTCCAGATTGTGGAGGGTTGATAATTGGTGTAGATAACATAGATCCGAAAACACCACCATTTGTGATTGTGAATGTTCCACCAGTCATATCGTCAACAGTGATTTGACCGTCACGAGCTCTTAAAGCCAATCTTTTGATTTCAGCTTCGATTCCACGGAAAGTTAAAAGTTCAGCATTACGAACTACAGGAACCATCAATCCTTTTGGTCCTGAAACCGCAATTGAGATATCTGCGAAATCGTAAGCAATTTTATAATCACCATCCATCATGGAGTTCACATCCGGATATAATTGCAACGCTCTTGTAACTGCTTTTGTAAAGAAAGACATGAATCCTAAACCAAGACCACCGTGTTTCGCTTTGAAAGCATCTTTGTACTCATTACGAATCTGGTTGATTGGCGTCATGTTAACTTCGTTGAAAGTAGTCAACATTGCAGTTTCGTTTTTAGCAGCTACTAATCTTTCAGCCACTTTACGACGCAACATTGATAATTTTGTACGCTCAGTTCCACGGCTTCCACCAGTTGGAGTTCCCATTGAAGGTACTGCATTTACAGCGTCATCTTTTGTAATCCTTCCCCCTTTTCCAGTTCCTGAAACTGTTGCCGGTGCTATGTTTTTTTCATCTAATATTTTTCTTGCTGCCGGAGAGGGAGCTCCTGTAGCATAGCTTGTTGCTGCAGCTGGAGCCGCTTTTGGTGCTTCTACTTTAGCTTCAGCTTTTGGAGCCTCTGCTTTCGGTGCTTCAGCTTTTACTTCTTCTTTTGGAGCCTCAGCTGCCGGAGCATCTCCAGCAGGTTTTGCTGCACCTGTATCGATTAAACAAACTACTGCTCCAACTGCTACTGCGTCACCTTCTTCTGCTTTTAGCGTAATGATTCCACTTGCTTCAGCAGGTAATTCAAGAGTTGCTTTATCAGAATCAACCTCAGCAATTGCCTGGTCTTTTTCTACATAATCTCCGTCTTTTACTAACCAAGTTGCAATTTCTACTTCTTTTATTGATTCCCCTGGTGATGGGACTTTCATTTCTAAAATCATGTTCTGTTATTTTAAATTATGAATTTTATCTTTTTTGTGTTCGATGAAGAACTTAATCATTCTGTTTTTTTTAGCCCCGATAGAAGTGGAAATCCTTTTTATTTTTTCTTTAAAAATAAAAAGATTGCAACGAATAGCGGGAATAGCTTCTAAAAATATTTATTAGTGTGATTGCTTCGTTCCTCGCAATGACTATCTGAATAAATCTTTATCAAAAACCATTCTGATAGCATCTGCGTGACGGCGTTTTGCACGAGTGTAACTTCCTGCGGCCGGAGCAGCGTATGCTTTTAATGAAGCCAGTCTCCATTTTACAAGATCAAAGTTCATTAACATAAAGCTGTAAGCTCCCATGTTTTTAGGCTCTTCCTGTGCCCAGACATAGTCATCAGCGTTTGGATATTGTGCGATAATTGCTTTGATTTGCTCAGCTGGAAAAGGGAACAATTGCTCGATACGAACAACTGCAACGTCTTTTCTACCATTGTTTTCTCTTTCAGCCACAATATCATAGTAGAATTTACCTGTAACAAAAACCAATGTTTTAACTGCTTTTTTATCTACTGAATTATCATCAATTGTTTCCTGGAAGCTTCCTGCAGCTAATTCTTCAACTGTAGAAACACATCTTGGGTCACGCAATAAACTTTTTGGAGAGAAAACCACCAAAGGCTTACGGAAATTCGTTTTCATTTGTCTTCTTAATAAGTGGAAGAAGTTAGCTGGCGTTGTACAATCTGCAACATACATGTTTTGCCTTGCACAAAGTTGTAAATAACGCTCCATTCTTGCCGAAGAGTGTTCTGCACCTTGTCCTTCATATCCGTGAGGCAATAACAAAACAATACCGTTTTGGTTGTTCCATTTGTCTTCACCACATGATATATACTGGTCAATCATAATTTGGGCTCCGTTTGAGAAATCTCCAAATTGTGCTTCCCAAATAGTCAATGCATTTGGGTTTGCCAAAGCATAACCGTAATCAAACCCTAAAACTCCGTATTCTGATAAAAGGGAATTGAAAACTCCGAATTTTCCTTTTTTGTTTTCAATAGCATCTAATAAGATCACTTCTTCTTCAGAATCTTCTACTTTTACGACAGCATGACGGTGTGAGAATGTCCCACGCTCTACATCCTGACCTGAGATTCTGATATCAAATCCTTCTGTTAAAAGAGAACCGTAAGCCAATGCTTCTGCTGTTCCCCAGTCTAAGGTATTATTATCATATCCTACTTTTCTATCAGATACGATTTTATTGATTTTATTGATGAATTTTTTATCAGATGGTAACGTTGAGATTGTTTTGATAATAGAATCCAAATCTTCTTTAGGGAAAGAAGTATCTACTTTTTGCAACATCACATCATCAGAAACCTGTTTGAAACCATTCCACTCATTCTGCATGAAAGGTGTAATGATCGTCAAGTCTTTTTTACGTGAAGCTTCTAAATTCTGCTCCAGGTCTGTTTTGTATTCTTTTTCAAGAGCATTTACATAAGATGCATCGATTACGCCATTTGACAATAATTTCTCTGCATAAATATCTCTTGGATTTTTGTGTTTTGCAATGATTTTATATAAAACCGGCTGTGTAAAACGAGGTTCATCACCTTCGTTGTGACCATATTTTCTGTATCCTAACAAATCAATAAATACGTCACGTCCAAACTGCATTCTGTAGTCTAATGCAAAAGATACTGCGTGTACAACTGCTTCTGCATCGTCAGCATTTACGTGTAATACTGGTGAAAGTGTTACTTTGGCAACATCTGTACAATACGTTGATGAACGCGCATCTAAATAGTTTGTGGTGAAACCAACCTGATTATTGATTACAATGTGAATGGTACCTCCGGTTTTGTAACCGTCTAATTGTGCCATTTGGATGATTTCATACAATATACCCTGACCTGCAATTGCAGCATCTCCGTGAACGGCGATTGGTAATACTTTTGAGAAATCGTTAGGAAAATATTTATCCTGTTTTGCTCTTGTAATTCCTTCAATAACTGCTCCAACCGTTTCTAAGTGAGAAGGGTTTGGTGCTAAATTGATATTGATATTTTTTCCTGATCTTGTTTTTTTGTCAGCCGTAAGTCCTAAGTGGTATTTTACGTCACCGTCAAAATATTCCTGATCATAATCTTTACCGTCAAATTCGCTAAAGATATCCTGAGTAGATTTTCCGAAAATGTTCGCCAAAACGTTCAAACGGCCACGGTGTGCCATTCCCATTACGAATTGTTCAACACCTTTTTCAGCAGCTTTTTCGATCAAAGCATCCAAAGCAGGAATTATGGTTTCTCCACCTTCTAATGAAAATCGTTTCTGACCTACATATTTAGTATGCAAAAAGTTCTCGAAAGAAACGGCCTGATTCAATTTATTAAGGATATTTTGTTTTTCTTCTGTAGAGAAATCAGGCTGGTTATTGTTAACGCCTAATTTATCCTGAATCCATTTTACAACACCAGGGTTTCTGATGTACATATATTCAACACCAATATGCTGGCAGTAAATTGCTTTAAGACGGGTAACGATATCCTGTAAAGTAGAAGGCGTAACACCAATAACTTTTGCAGCATCAAAAACAGTTGACAAATCGGCTGTAGTTAATCCAAAATTCTCAATATCCAAAGTTGGTGATGACGTTCTGCGGTCACGAACCGGGTTTGTTTTAGTAAACAAATGACCGCGTGTACGGTAGCCTTCAATTAATTTTAAAACATTGAATTCTTTTTGTAATTTGTCTGAAACTTTACTGTAGTCTGTATTGTCGGCAGTTACGTATTCAACGATTTGCTGAACCGGATTCTCGTCATTATAAGTCGTCATTCCAAAATCGAAACCCTGGAAAAAACTTCTCCAGCTTGGCTCAACGCTATCCGGGTTTACTAAATACTGATCATATAACTGTGCAAAAAACTCTGTATGCGCTGCATTTAAAAATGAAAACCTATCCATAATATGTGTGAATATACTTTTTGTTAAATAGAATGGCAAAAGTACAACAATCGATATTATTTAAAGGTTTTTTTTACGTACTTTTACGTAAAAATTTGTTAAAAATAGCCTAAACTATGAAGAAAATTCATTTTTCAATCGTTTTCAAATCATTTTTTGTGATTTTGATCAGCCTGTTTTCAAATCTTATGAACGCACAGGAAGAAAATAATGTAATCGATAACAATATTGAATTTTGGGATAAAGTTCAGTTTGGAGGCGGATTGGGTTTGGGCATCGGTTCCGGATATACAGATATTTCAGTTATGCCGAGTGCTATTTACAATATTAACGAAATAGTGGCTGTTGGTGTAGGTTTGCAATTTGGTTATTTATCTTCCAAAAATTACTACAGCTCTTATGTTTACGGCGGAAGTGTTGTTGGATTAGTAAATCCGATTCCTGAAATGCAATTATCTGCCGAACTGGAGCAGGTAAGAGTCAATACAGATTACAGAGCAAATAACAACAGACCTTCTTTTTCAGATGATTACTGGAATACCGCTTTGTTTCTGGGAGCTGGTTACAGAACGGGAAATGTAACTATTGGAGGACGTTATGATGTTTTGTTTAATGAAAAAAGAAGCCTTTACGGATCTGCTTTTATGCCTTTTGTGAGGGTTTATTTCTGAGAGGTTCAAAGGTTCACAGTAACAAAGGTTCAAAGTTTATATAATACTCAAGACTCTTATTGCAAAGGAAAAAACCTCTGTCCCTTTGTTACTGTGAACCTTTGTACTTTACTTAGAATAATAATTTCGAAACCAAACCTTCTGCCATTCTCTTTTTAAAATTAAAAAAGAAACCTCTTCAGCCAGAATTACCAAATCAGAACCGTCCAGCTTTTTGATTTCAATTTCAGAAACATCAATTATATAAAGCAAATTGAGATATTCAGCAAATTTGTACTGAATCATTCGGTAGATTTTTTCGTGAAGCTGGATTTTGAGTTCATCAGGAGATATGCTTAAGGGAAAATCAATTCCTTCGTTTGCCAGATTAAAATCCTTGTTGATTTGTTCGATCAGGTTGAGATATAAAGACTCTTTTTGAGCTTCTTCGAATAACAGGTCAGTATTTAATGGTGTAACGTACATAATTTTCAATTTCGATAGCAAATTCAAATTTTAAAAAGCATCTCAACTGATATTGAAATTGATTTTTGAAATTGAAATTGGATTTTTTTAAACTTTTCTTCCCATTAAATTTTCACCGAAAGCTCTCAGGATACTTTTCTTTTCCGCATTAAGATCCATTTTTTCCAATGTTTCAAAAGCTTTAAAAGTGTATTTCTCTATTGCTTCCTGCGTTGCTTTTGAGGCTCCTGACTCGTCAAAAATTGCTTTTGCAGTTTCTATTTTTGCTGAATTCTCTTCCAATTGCAAACTGAATAATTGCTGCAATTCAACGCTTTTTTCTTTCGAAGAAAATTCAAGTGCTTTTAAATATAGATACGTTTTTTTATTTTCGATGATATCTCCGCCAACTTGTTTACCGAAAGTTTCAGGATCTCCAAAAGCGTCCAGATAATCATCCTGAAGCTGAAATGCCAATCCTAAATTTAATCCGAAATCGTAAATTAAGTCCGCTTCTTTTTCAGTTGTTTTAGCTATGATAGCACCCATCTTCATGGCAGCAGCGACCAAAACAGCCGTTTTGTATTCGATCATTTTGAGGTACTGTGGAATTGCAATATCATTTCTTTCTTCAAAATCAACATCCCATTGCTGCCCCTCGCAAACTTCCAGAGCTGTTTTACTGAATAATTTTGCTAAATCCCTAAAAACGGCAGGCTCATATTGTTCAAAATACTGATACGCAAGAATCAACATCGCATCCCCGGAAAGGATTCCCGTATTGATATTCCACTTTTCATGAACAGTTACTTTTCCTCGGCGCAAAGGCGCATCATCCATAATATCATCATGAACCAGGGAAAAGTTATGAAAAACCTCTACCGCCATAGCTGCCGGAAGTGCCTTTTTATAATCGGCATCAAAAACTTCTGCTGCCATCAAAGTCAATACCGGTCGCATACGTTTTCCCCCAAGACCTAGAATATACTCGATGGGTTCGTAAAGAGTAGCTGGTTCTTTTTTGATTGTCTGGCTTTTTAAATAACTGATAAAAAATTCCTGATACTGGCTAATATGGTGCATAAAAGTGAAATCTGATTAACGTGCCCCAAAGATACAATTCAAATATGAATTATCACTTTCTAATTTTAAAATCGAATTCTGAATTATTAAATCAAGATATAGCACTTAAAATCAATGAATTAAAAATTTATTAAAAAAACACGGAAACTTTTTTGGTGTTTCGAGTTTCCTGTCTATATTTGCACCGTAATTACGGAAACTCAGAAAACCAAAAAAGTTTCCTTAATTTTTAAGGATAATTTTAATCATCAAACCAATACCAAATAGTATGAAAACAACATGGACCTTAGATTCTAGCCAGTCAGATGTTTTAATTAAAATGAGACATTCGATAATTGCCTATTTGGGAGGAACTACAAATAAATTTGGTGGTTATGTAAATATTGAAAACAACGAAATTGAAGATGCGTCAGTTGAATTTTCATTAGATGTTAATAATAAAAATGACAGTTTCCAACAGATAGATACTTATTTACAGCTTCAGGATTTATTTGATGTAAACGAACATCCAATAATAAGTTTTAAATCAACATCTTTTCAGAAAGTAAATAACAACATCAATTTTTTCAAAGGTGATTTAACAATCAAGGATGTTACAAAAGTTGTTGAACTTGAAGCAGAATTTATTGGAATGAATACCTATAACGGAGACAAGAAAGTAGCTTTTGAAATTAAAGGAGATATCAAGCGTCAGGATTTTGGACTTGATTATCATTCCTATAACCACAATGGGGGATTGGCTTTAGGAAAAGACATTAAACTTATAGCCAATCTTGAATTCAGTATATAAGTGATACAAATGAATAAATTAATGTAAAATTATTACAAAAACAATGGAAACTATTTTTTATAACAAAGTTTCCGATTTATCTTTGTAATTGCAATTTAAATTAAAAATGAAAGAAAAAATCATAGCAAAGGCAAGCGATTTATTTTTAAAGTTAGGCTTTAAAAGTGTTACGATGGATGATATTGCTGGTGAAATGTGTATTTCAAAAAAAACCATTTATAAATACTTCTGTAACAAGGAAGTGTTAATTGAAGAAAGCACTTCAATGGTTCACAGACAGGTTCATGAGATTATTGATACCATTGTAGCCAAAAACTACAATGCCATTCATGAAAATTTTGAAATCAGGGAAATGTTTCGTGACATGTTCAAAAACAATTCGGACACATCCCCTATTTATCAATTAAAAAAACACTACCCGGAAATATACCAAACTGTATTATCAAAAGAAATTGAACAATGCACCCAATATTTCAGGGAAAATATAGAAAAAGGAATTCGTGAAAAATTATACCGAAGCGATCTCAGCATTGATATTTATGTAAAATTCTATTACACTTTGGTTTTTCATATTAATGAAAATACGGTTTCTGAAAAAGAGGCGCAGGAAATAGAACTGGAAGCATTGGAATACCATACCAGAGCAATGGCTACACCGGAAGGAATTATAGAATTGGAAAAACAACTAATAAATTTAAACTCTAATCATTAATCAATTTATATATCAAACATGATTTTAAATCATAACTAAAAAGAAGAAAGGCAATATCCTATTCAATTAATAAAACAAATATTAACTCTATATGAAAAGAATAATTCTTATATTTTTGTGTTCAATTGGCATCTCAGCCAACGCACAAGTCACAACATTAACACTAAAAGATGCTGTTACCTACGCGCTTCAAAATAAAGCCGAAGCTAAAAAAGCAAAATTAGAAGTTGAGAACAGCGAATACCAGATTCAGGAAGTTCGCTCCCGCGCATTGCCACAAATTTCGGCTAATGGAAATTTAACCTACAACCCTGTTATCCAGACAACCGTTATAGACGGTGCAGGATTTGGTGCGCCGGGAACTACGATTCAGGCTGCTTTTGGTCAAAAATGGACGTCTACTGCCGGAATATCTTTGACTCAGGCAATATTTGACCAGGCTGTTTTTACAGGATTAAAAGCTGCAAGATCAACGCGTCAATTTTATCAGATCAATGATCAGTTAACAGAGGAGCAGGTAATTGAAAGAGTAGCCAATAACTACTATCAGGTGTATGTGCAGCGCCAGAAATTAATTTTACTGGACAGCAATTACGTAAATACCACTAAAGTTCGAGACATTATCAAAGGACAATTTGATAATGGATTGGCGAAGAAAATTGATCTGGACAGGGTAAGCGTAAAAATGTCAAACATAAGTACACAGCGTCAACAAATATTAAATGCAGTTGAATTACAGGAAAATGCTTTGAAATTTTACATCGGTATGCCAATGGAAACCGAAATCGAGATTCCACAAACAGAATTTGAAGTTACTCCTGCTGCATTAAGTGAAGCTCCTAATACTGCAAACAGAACGGAATATCTGCTTTTGAAAAAACAGGAAGAGCTATTAATCTTTCAGAAAAAATCTGTTGAAGCACAATATTATCCTTCCCTATCCTTATCTGCCGGATACAATTATATAGGACAGGGCCCTGAAATGCCATGGTTTGCAAAACCTGCAGATGGTGTATACTGGTCAGATTTCTCTTCTATTGGATTGAATTTAAGAGTTCCTATTTTTACAGGATTCGGAACCCGCGCAAAAGTAAGACAGGCTGATGTGCAAATCAGATCTCTTCAGGAAGACATTAAAGACACACAGCTTTCGCTTGATTTGGAATATAAAAACGCAACAACCCAAATTAAGAATAGTTTGATTACTATAGAAAACCAAAGAGAAAACATGACGCTGGCTGGAGAAATCCTGAGCAATACCAAAAACAATTATTTACAGGGACTTGCTTCATTAACCGATTTATTAGATGCCGAAAATGCATCTATTGAAGCCCAGAACAATTATACATCAGCCGTATTGGATTACAAACTGGCTGAAGTAGCACTAATCAAATCAAAAGGAGAACTTAAAACACTTATTAAATAACTAGCAAAATGAAAAAAATTATTATAACCATTGTAGTCATAGTTGGAGCATTGGCATTAATTGGATACGTTTTAACCAATAATAAAAAAGAAAACGAAGCTAAAACGGCCGTTGTAGCTGAAAAAAATGCAGCTGTTTCAGTAAAAGTAACTCCGGTAAAAACAGAAGAAGTTTCGTTGGATTTTTCTGCAAACGGAAATTTTCAGCCTATTCAGGAATTAACTTTCTCAGCTGAAAAATCAGGAAAAGTGATCAGTGTTCTGGTTAAAGAAGGAGATTACGTAAGAGTAGGTCAGACATTATTAACCGTTAGAGGAGATGTTATTAATGTTAGTGCTCAACAAGCACAAGCCGTTTATCAAAATGCAAAATCTGATTACAGCAGATATGAAAATGCATACAAAACCGGCGGAGTTACAAAACAACAATTAGATCAGGCAAAATTGGCATTAACTAATGCACAATCTAGCTTAACTCAAGCCAATATTAATGTTGGAGATACCAAAGTAAAAGCGCCAATCAACGGTTTTATCAACAAAAAATATGTTGAGCCGGGATCTATCTTAGCCGGAATGCCAGCAACTGCTTTGTTTGACATCGTAAATGTTTCTAAATTAAAATTAGTCGTTACAGTAAATGAAACTCAGGTAGCAAGCTTGAAAAAAGGAAACAATGTAAGCATAACTGCCAGTGTATATCCTGATAAAACTTTTTCCGGAAAAATCACTTTTATTGCTTCCAAATCGGATGAATCATTAAACTTTCCTGTTGAAATCGAAATTGCTAATAACTCGGATAACGACCTAAAAGCAGGTATGTACGGAACAGCGAATTTTGCATCTAACCAACAAAAACAAAATCTTATGGTGGTTCCCAGAAATGCTTTCGTAGGAAGTGTAAGCAGTAATCAGATTTTTGTTGCTGAAAATGGTGTTGCCAAATTAAGAAAAGTAACGGCTGGAAGAATTTTGGGTGATAAAGTTGAAATCATCAATGGATTATCTGACGGTGAAACTGTAATTGTTACAGGTCAAATTAACTTACAGGACGGTAACGCAGTAGAAATTATTAAGTAAGCTTTAAGCTATAGGCAATAAGCTATAAGCTTTTTTAAAAGCCTATAGCTTACAGCCTAAAGTCTAAAACAAAATATGAACTTAAACCTTAAAGCTTAAAGCCTAAAGCCTAAAGCCTATAGCATTAAAAAATATGAAATTAGCCGAAATATCCATTAAACGTCCGTCGTTAGTAATTGTATTATTTACAATCCTGACACTTGGTGGACTGTTCAGTTATAGCCAGCTGGGCTACGAACTGATCCCAAAATTTGAAACCAACGTTATTACGGTTTCAACTGTTTATCCGGGAGCTTCTCCCAGTGAGATCGAAAATACCGTAACCAAGAAAATAGAAGATGCGATCGCCTCTTTGGAGAATATCAAAAAAATTGACTCCAAATCATACGAAAGTCTTTCTATCGTATCAATTACCTTGACATCTACTGCCAATGTAGACATTTCGATGAACGATGCACAACGTAAAATCAATGCTATTTTAAGTGATCTTCCGGATGATGCCGATCCACCGTCACTGACTAAATTCTCTTTGAGTGATTTACCAATTATGACACTTGGTGCCAATGGTAAAATGGACGAAGCAGCATTCTACGATTTGATAGATAAAAAAATTGCTCCGGTTTTATCTCGTGTACAAGGTGTGGCACAGGTAAATATTATTGGTGGTGAAGAACGTGAAATTCAGGTCAATCTTGACGCTGTAAAAATGCAGGGTTACGGTCTTTCTGTTCCACAGGTTCAGCAGACTATTTTGACTTCTAATCTGGATTTCCCAACAGGAAATATTCAGACACGTGATCAAAAAATATTAATCCGTTTAGCAGGTAAATATAAAAATGTTCAGGAATTAAGAAATTTAGTAGTTTCATCACAAAATGGAATCCAAGTTCGTCTGGGCGATATTGCAGATGTTCAGGATACGCAAAAAATTGCAGAGAAAATTGCCCGTGTCGATCAAAAAAGTGCTATTGTACTTCAAATTGTTAAGCAGTCTGATGCGAATGCGGTTGCAGTAAGTGAGCAGTTATTAAAAGCAATTGAAACTTTAGAAAAAGATTATAAATCCTCTCAGTTAAAATTAGAAGTTGCCAAAGACAGTACCATTTTTACTCTGGAAGCAGCAGATTCTGTTGTTCACGATTTATTAATTGCGGTAATTCTGGTAGCGCTTGTAATGTTATTCTTCTTACACAGTATCAGAAACTCATTGATCGTAATGGTATCGATACCGGCATCTTTGATTGCCACTTTCATCGGAATTTATTTAATGGGTTATACCCTGAATTTAATGAGTTTATTAGGTTTATCTCTTGTTGTAGGTATTCTGGTCGATGATGCGATTGTGGTTTTGGAGAATATTTACAGGCACATGGAAATGGGTAAAAGCCGAATTCGTGCCTCTTATGATGGTACTGCCGAGATTGGAGGAACTGTAACTTCAATTACTCTTGTAATTGTGGTGGTATTCCTTCCAATAGCAATGAGTACAGGACTGGTATCTAACATCATTACACAATTTTGTGTTACGGTAATTATATCAACACTATTTTCTCTATTGGCTTCCTTTACTATCATTCCATGGCTATCATCCCGTTTTGGAAAATTAGAGCACATTGAAGGCAAAAACTTTTTCGGAAGAGTTATTCTTGGTTTTGAAAGTTATTTGACTCGTTTTACGAACTGGGTTTCAAACTTATTAAATTGGTGTCTAGATCATTATATAAAAACTATTCTTGTAGTATTAGTGCTTTTCTTCGGATCTATTTTTTCTTTACTTGGAGGAGGTTTTATTGGAGGAGAATTTTTTGCAGCCTCTGATAGTGGAGAGTTCTTAGTACAGATTGAAATGCCAAAAGATGCTTCATTAGAGCAGACTAACTTTATGACACAAAAAGCTGAAGCCTTCTTGAAAGGTGAAGAATATGTTTTGAGTCAGATTACAACTGTAGGACAAACAAGTGAAGGTCTTGGAGCGTCTCAGGCAACGGCCTACAAAGCAGAGATTGACGTAAAAATGATCGAACAAAAAGATCGTACGGATGACGCTTCAGTTTATGCTGCAAAAACCAAACGTAAACTAGAGAAAATTCTGGTTGGTGCCAAGGTTAAAACAGTTCCGGTTGGTCTTTTAGGAACGGCAGAAGATGCTACTTTAGGATTAATTGTAACTGGACCAAATGTTGAAAGTGCCATGAAATTTGCAAAATTAGCTGAAGCTGAATTGCGTAAAATTCCTGGAACTACTGAGATCAAGCTAACGGTTGAAGATGGAAATCCGGAGATTAATGTTCAGGTCGACAGAGATAAAATGGCAGCTTTAGGCTTGTCTTTACAAACTGTCGGTTTAACGATGCAGACTGCTTACAGCGGAAATACCGATGGTAAATTCAGGGCAGGAGAATATGAATATGATATCAACATCAAATACAATGCTTTTGACAGAAAAAACATTACGGATGTTAGTAATTTAATTTTCATAAATGGTGCCGGACAGCAGATTAAATTAAACCAATTTGCTACTATTACTGAAGGTTCCGGGCCAAGTAAACTGGAGCGTAGAGATAAAACAGCCTCTGTTACCGTACAAGGTCAGAACGTTGGGGTCCCTGCGGGAACAATTGTTACGGAATGGCAGGAAAAAATTGATAAATTAGAAAAACCAACCGGTGTAAACTACATCTGGGGTGGTGATCAGGAAAACCAAAGTGAAGGTTTTGGTACTTTAGGAATTGCTTTATTAGCTGCTATTATTTTGGTTTATCTTGTAATGGTTGGTCTATATGACAGTTTTGTTCACCCGTTTGTGGTATTATTTGCTATTCCGCTTTCTTTTATTGGAGTATTATTAGCATTGGCATTAACAAATAACACATTGAATATCTTTACTATTTTAGGGGTAATTATGCTTATTGGTCTGGTGTGTAAGAATGCGATCATGCTAGTCGATTACACCAATCAAAGAAGAGCTGCAGGAGAATCTATCAGAAATGCACTAATTCAGGCGAATCATGCACGTTTACGTCCGATCCTGATGACGACAATTGCGATGGTATTTGGTATGTTCCCGATTGCATTGGCATCAGGAGCCGGAGCAGAATGGAAAAACGGATTAGCATGGGTAATTATTGGAGGATTAATTTCTTCATTATTCCTTACTCTTATTGTAGTTCCGGTTATTTATGATATTATGGAGAAAATTATTCGTAAATTCTCTAAAGGAGACAAAATCGATTATGAAGCTGAAATGGTTGCTGATTACGAGCATACTGAATTAAGCGAAGACGGTTTTAATCCAAAACATACCCATTAATTGTTGATTTAATTTTAGATTGAAAAAACCTGTTCATTAATTTGAACAGGTTTTTTTATTTCGTAGCCTAAACATTGTTCAGCTCAAGAACAAATGTTTTATTTAGAATAAATAAGAATAATTTGTTTTGTGTTATTTCAAAACTTAAATTTGCTCCATAAAAATTCAATCTTACCAGAACTGTAATTTACAAATGTTGTTTTTAACTTATTAGGATTATGATAACAATAGCAACTCTTATCGTTTTTTTAGCTTTTTATACTTTATACTACACATCAAAAAGAGCTGTTCTGTCGTATGATTTAGGTTTCGAAAAATGGATGCAGAAAAATCCAAAGCAGACCAAAATTACTGGATTAATACTCCTCTTATTAGCTTATAGTCTATGGCTGTTTACACAATCCTTATGCTGTGGCACCCTGATGTTTTTTATCCAGCTAATGACTATTGGCAGTCTGATCATTATATTAATGCCGCTAAAGAAAGTAAGCAGTAAAGTCATTTTATTACTCTTCATAGTAGCTGCACTATTAGAATTTTATTATAATTAATATGCCTGCAAATCCAAAGTACTTAACTCAATCCAAATGGCAGCGTTTTGCCAAAATCACAGCGGCCATACTGGGTGGCTATTTTGTTTCAGTAACTTTTCACCTGGCTTTAGCTGCCTGGATCAATCGCGCTAACATTCTGATGACGATGGCTTTTAGCGGATTCATCCTTTGGGTAGCACTAATGGTAATAGCTTTTTTAGCAAAAAACGGATTGAAAATCTGGGGTTTATACATCCTTCTGACATTACTTTTTTCATTTTTAATTTATCTGGGACAAACCTATAATACAACCGTACAATAATCATGAACAATCGTCACTATAATATTTATTTCCATACCCATACCGTTAGTGGAATTGTCATAAGTGTGGTTCTCTTTGTGATTTTTTTCGCAGGGTCCTTTTCTTTTTTTAGGGATGAAATCATCAATTGGGAAAGAAGTGAATCCAGTAATGTAACCAAAGAAATACAGTTAGATTATAATACTGCCCTGGACACTCTTGATAAAAAATATATTTTACATGGAAGAAATATTACTATTTCTAAGCCAAGTAACGAAAGACGGGTTGCTATTTATTTAGAAGGAACAAAAGATACACTGGCTCCTGCCAAACAAAAGGAAGGTCAGTTTTTTTATCTGGATACAAAAAATTTCAAATCTTACACCTATGAAGAATCTTATTCATTGGGTGAATTTTTATACAGACTGCACTTTCTTGCACAAATTCCGTATCCTGTTGGATATTATCTTTCCGGATTCACGGCTTTGTTTTTTTTATTTGCTATTGTAACGGGACTTTTATTACACTGGAAAAAAATTGTTTCCAACTTTTATGTTTTCCGTCCAAAAGAAAAATTAAAGACGCTGTGGACAGATGCTCATACGTCGTTAGGAATGATTGGTCTGCCTTTTCAGTTTGTTTATGCAGTAACCGGAGCTTTTTTTATGATTAAACTTTTGATTGTGGCTCCAGCAGTAATGGCATTGTACAATGGAGATCAGGATAAGCTCTACAAGGAATTAGAATACAATGATCCTGATTATAAATTTGAGAATAAAAAATTAGCGGCGCCATTTAATATCGAACAATTGGTTGCAAAAACTAAAAACAATTGGAGCGATTTTGAAATTACACGTGTTTTTATTCAAAACTACGGTGATGCCAATATGCATGTATTAGTCGAAGGTGAATTAGCGAGCCATAAAAAATTTACCGGAATTGGCAAAGTTGTTTATCGCATTGCTGATGGTAAAGAGGTCGCAACGAAAAATCCTGTTACACAAAACAATTATTTAGATGCGGTGAAAAATGTTTTATATCGCATTCATTTTGGCGATTACGGAGGATATGCTCTAAAAATAATAAGTTTTATTTTGGGAACTATTACCTGCTTTGTAATTATTTCAGGCGTAATGATCTGGCTGGTTGCAAGGGATAAGAAAAATATGCCCGAAAAGAAACGCCGCTTTAATGAAGCCGTTGTTCGAATTTATTTGGCAATCTGCTTAAGTATGTATCCTATTACAGCACTTTCGTTTATTGGAGCCAAACTTTTTTATCCTCTAAGTCAATCTGATTTATTTACACTGTATTTTGGAGGCTGGCTATTGCTTTCCGTCTTTTTTATCATTAGAAAAAATAATGCTTTCACCAATAAATTTTGTTTGATTTCAGGAAGTATTTTAGGCTTTTTGATTCCGGTTATAAATGGAATCGTTAGTGGCAATTGGTTTTGGAATTCTTTCCTGCAAAATCAAATTCAGATTTTCTTTATTGATATATTTTGGATTGTTTTGGCGTCTATTTCACTTTATGTCGCCTTTACTTTAAAATCAAAAGAAGAAAATAAATAAACAAAAAAGGGGAGAAATTTTTTCAAATTTTCTCCCCTTTTTTCAATTAACTTAAATCAACTTAATTTCTATTTGCCACAATCTTTTCTTCTAAATTCTTAACAGAATTAATTCTGCTTTGAGAATAATCTACCTGACAAATATTATTATCATTAAAGAAAATCCATTTCCCGGTTTTAAGTCCGTCTGAATATTCCGCAATTGCCTTTTTATTTCCATTTTCGTCATAGGCTACCCAAAGCCCATCCAATTTACCTTCCTTAAAAAAACCTTCCTGCTGTACTTTTCCATTTTCATAATAGTAAGTTGCTCTTACTTTATTTCCAACTGCTTCTAATTCAGGTTTTGTTTCTTGTGCAACTACAATTCCAGAGAACAATATTGCAACTAAAATTACACACTTTTTCATATCTTGAGGTATTAATGTTATCAAATCTTTATCAAATATATATAATTGTTTACATTAAAAAAACTTTTGCTTAACAATTTGGTAACATTAGATAAAAGCTTAACATTGGAAATCAGGCAACAACAAAAAAACCAACGCTGAAGCATTGGTTTTACTGGTATTTTTAAAAAATATTTAAAATTACGATAACGTTGTAAATTTGAAAGAATTATTTCAATAATCCATCTAATTGAGCCTGAAGTTCTGGAGAAGAAGGTCTTGAAGCATCAGATTCTAAAATATTTCCGTTTGGATCTATTAATATAAATCTTGGTATTCCAGTAACTCCATAACTGGTTACAAATTCTGATTGCCAGTCATTATCCGCAAATAACTGAACTCCTCCTAAATTTTTAACCGCTACAAATTTTTTCCATTTTTCATGGTCTTTGGCCTGATCAATAGAAATACTTACAAATTCAATATTCTTTCCATGATACTTTTCTTCAATTTTTTGTAAAAAAGGGATTTCTGCTCTGCAAGGTCCACACCATGTTGCCCAAAGATCTACGTAAACATATTTTCCTTTCAGATCAGAAAGCTTTGTTTTACCTCCTTTATAATTCTCATAATCAAAACCTGGCGAAACCTTACCTTTAAGTGCATTAGCTTTAGCTGAACTCTCATACATCTGAACTGCATACTGATTAAATTGTTCAAACGAATTTTTTAAGGCAGTCTTAAATTCAGGGTCATAATTCCCTTTATCAATTCTTTCGATATCCGATTTTTTCTTTGTTTCCAGTAAAGCCTTAAATTCCGCTGCTTCCTTAGTAAAAGCCTCTTTTTGAAATTTTTCATCTCTAAGAGCATGTTGGGCCAGAAAGTTGCTTTCCTCTACCCCTTTGCCTTTGTAAACAATTGTTTCATCAAATTCTTTTGCATTCATCGTAAGATTTACTTCAGAATTAGGTTTTAAATACAAAGCAGAAACTTCACTCCCGTCAGAAAACTGATAGAAACCTTTCGGCGCTTCAAAAGTTGCTGCAAAAACTTCCTTACTATTAATTGGAATAACTTGTTTAAAATTATTTGCTCCCCGGATAACTAAAGTATCACTATTTCTATTCGCAATTTTAGCCGTAAATTTTATTTGATTCTTTGTTTGAGCGTTCATACTGAAAACACCAAGCAACATCAAAGCTAAAAGAAAAACTTTTTTCATAATTTATATTATTTTATTTTGAGTAGACCAAATCTAAAGAAATTCTATGTGAGAAATTTACCTATTAACAAAATATTTCAATTTTATAAGCATCAAGTTATTACTTTACTGCATTAATTTGAATTTTGTGTTTACTTTTGCAGTCTAAAATTTTGATCAATGTATAGAAGTCATAATTGTGGCGAATTAAATGCCTCAAATATTAATACCGAAGTTACACTAGCGGGTTGGGTTCAAAAATCACGCAATAAAGGATTTATGAACTGGGTTGATTTACGCGACCGTTACGGAATTACACAGCTTATTTTTGACGAAAGCCGTACCGATAGAACAGTTTTTGAACTGGCAAAAACACTGGGAAGAGAATTTGTAATTCAGGTAAAAGGAACTGTTATTGAGCGTGAAGCCAAAAACAAAAATATTCCGACTGGTGAAATTGAAATTTTAGTTTCTGAATTGAATATTCTGAATGCCGCTTTAACGCCTCCTTTTACAATTGAAGATGAAACAGATGGTGGAGAAGATATCAGAATGAAATACCGTTATTTGGATATCAGAAGAAATCCTGTAAAAAACAGCCTATTGTTCCGTCATAAAGTAGCGATGGAAGTTCGTAAATATTTATCTGATTTAGATTTCTGCGAAGTTGAAACGCCTTACTTAATCAAATCAACTCCTGAAGGAGCGAGAGATTTCGTTGTACCAAGCCGTATGAACGAAGGACAATTTTATGCTTTACCACAATCTCCTCAAACTTTCAAACAATTGTTGATGGTGGGTGGAATGGATAAATATTTCCAAATTGTGAAATGTTTCCGTGATGAAGATTTACGTGCAGACCGTCAACCGGAATTTACACAGATTGACTGTGAAATGGCATTTGTGGAGCAAGAAGATATTTTGAATGTTTTTGAAGGATTGACAAGACATTTACTAAAAGAAATCAAAGGTATTGACGTAGATAAATTCCCAAGAATAACCTACGATTATGCCATGAAAACATACGGAAATGACAAACCGGATATCCGTTTCGGAATGGAATTTGGTGAGTTAAACGAATTTGCACAACATAAAGACTTCCCTGTATTTAATGCTGCAGAATTGGTTGTTGGAATAGCAGTTCCGGGAGCAGGAAATTACACCCGTAAAGAAATTGACGGATTAATTGACTGGGTAAAACGTCCACAGGTTGGAGCTTCAGGAATGGTGTATGCAAAATGCAATGACGACGGAACTTTTAAATCATCTGTAGATAAATTTTACGATCAGGACGATTTAGGACAATGGGCAAAAATTACAGGCGCAAAACCTGGCGATATGATTTTTGTACTTTCCGGACCAGCAAATAAAACAAGAGCACAGCTCTCTGCACTTCGTATGGAATTGGCAACTCGTTTAGGATTACGTAAACCAGAAGAATTTGCTCCGTTATGGGTAGTAGATTTTCCTTTATTGGAACTTGATGAAGAAAGCGGTCGTTACCACGCGATGCACCATCCTTTTACATCTCCAAAACCAGAAGATATGGCTTTGCTGGAAACAGAACCAGGAAAAGTACGTGCAAATGCTTATGATATGGTTTTAAACGGTAACGAAATTGGAGGAGGCTCTATTCGTATCCACGATAAAGCAACTCAGCAGTTAATGTTCAAATATTTAGGTTTTACAGAAGAAGAAGCAAAAGCACAATTCGGTTTCTTAATGGATGCTTTCCAATTTGGAGCACCACCACATGGAGGTTTAGCATTTGGTCTTGATCGTCTGGTGGCTATTTTAGGAGGTCAGGAAACTATAAGGGATTTTATTGCTTTCCCTAAAAATAATTCAGGGCGCGATGTCATGATTGATGCTCCGGCTGCAATTGATGATGCTCAGTTAAAAGAATTGTCAATTAAACTAAACCTCAGGTAAAAATTTTAAAATTAAATATACTAAGCAGCAACAATTAATTTAGTTGCTGCTTTTTTTTATATAATTTTTCAAAGAATCACTTTACTGAATAAGTAGTTTATTTATTACAAAAATATGAATGAAATAGATGTTTTTAGAAAATAATTAATTCTTGATTTGGGAATTTTGAGATAAATTTTAATACAATTTAAATAGCGAAAAGACTGTGAATCAATAATTTTTATAAAAAATTAACAGGTTATTGTCTTTTGTATGAATTTATATATTACATTTGCTTTATTATAAATTATTATTACAATTACAATGCGTACAGGTACAGTAAAATTTTTCAATGAGTCTAAAGGTTATGGATTCATTACAGACGAAGAAACAGGAAAAGATATCTTCGTTCACGCTTCAGGAATTAACGCGGAAGAATTACGCGAAGGTGACCGAGTAAGCTACGAAGAAGAAGAAGGAAGAAAAGGGAAAGTTGCTGCTAAAGTAGCAGTTATCTAAGAAAAATATAGCAATTTATTTTTTTTGCCTCTGAATGGTTTTAAAAACGTTTCGATTTATTTCGAAACGTTTTTTTTTGCTTTCTTGTTAAATAAAATGCAAAAGTCTGACCTTTTATTTATAATCAATAAAAATTACACTTAAACCATATTACACACTATACTTAAATCATTTTTTAGCTTGTGATTTACAGAGTTGAAAGCTATCTTTGTGGCTTATTTTTTAAGTAAAACCCTAAGTTTATGCAATCTGATCAATACAGCTATCTTCCTATTTTAATGCAGCTTATCTTAGCTGTTGGTTTTGTAGTGGGAACTATCATTATTTCCGGAAAATTAGGTCCAAAAAGAACCTCAGAAACAAAAGACAAAAACTTCGAGTGTGGTGTCGAATCTGTAGGTAATGCACGTATTCCGTTTTCAGTAAAATATTTTCTTGTAGCCATCTTATTTGTTTTGTTCGATGTAGAGGTGATTTTCCTTTATCCATGGGCTGTAAACTTTAAAGAATTAGGAATTGAAGGAATGCTGAAAATGATTGTTTTTATGTCTTTGCTTTTAGTTGGTTTTTTCTATATCATCAAAAAGAAAGCACTAGACTGGGAATAACAATTTTTGATTTCAGATTTTAGATTTTAGATTGTTTCGATTTAGAATTTTAGATTTGGAAGAAAAACCTCAAATATAATATTGATTTTTAAATATTGATTTCAATTTTAACGATTTGCAAAAATCTAAAATCAGAAATCTAAAATCTAAAATAAAATGAGCGATTCAAATGTAAATATGGTTGCCCCTCCTGAAGGTGTTGTTGGTGAAGGTTTCTTTGCCACAAAGCTAAATGATGTTGTAGGTATGGCACGCGCGAATTCTCTTTGGCCATTGCCTTTCGCAACTTCTTGTTGTGGAATCGAATTTATGGCAACAATGGCTTCTCATTATGATTTGGCACGATTTGGTTCTGAGCGTGTGAGTTTTTCTCCTCGTCAGGCTGATATGTTGATGGTAATGGGAACTATTTCCAAAAAAATGGCTCCAATCTTACGTCAGGTTTACGAACAAATGGCTGAGCCTCGCTGGGTAATTGCCGTTGGTGCCTGTGCTTCATCTGGTGGAATTTTTGACACTTACTCTGTTCTACAGGGAATCGATAAAGTTATACCGGTTGACGTTTACGTACCAGGATGTCCTCCAAGACCGGAACAAATTGTTGATGGCGTAATGAAATTACAAGAATTGGTGAGAAGTGAGTCTGTGAGAAGAAGAAGCTCTCCGGAATACCAAGAATTATTAGCTTCCTATAACATTTCATAAGATGGCTTTAGAAAACACCCTTATTCAGGATAAACTTGTAGAAACATTTAATGAAAGTGTTTTTAACTTTCAACAGGAAAGAGATATTTTTTCATTGGAAACTTCTGCAGACAAAATCACGGCATTAATTCTTTTTCTGAAAAATGACGCCGATTTACGTTTTCATTTTTTAACCGATTTATGCGGAATTCATTATCCGGATAATGAGTCTGAACGTCAGTTTGCGATTGTGTATCATTTGCACAACTGGTACGAAAACAAACGTATCAAAATCAAAGTATATCTTAACGGCGAAAAACCGGAGATAAAAACGATTTCAAATATTTTCTTGAGTTCCAATTGGATGGAAAGAGAAACATACGATTTCTTTGGCGTGAACTTTATTGGGCATCCACAATTGAAACGTATTTTGAATATGGATGAAATGATCTCTTTTCCAATGCGAAAAGAATTTCCAATGGAAGACAGCGGAAGAACGGATAAAGACGACAGATTCTTTGGAAGAACAACAACAAATTGCTAAATAAATAATTCAACATTATAGAATGTCAGAACTATTATTATCACCAGAGCATCGTTATGCTAAAATAATTAAGGAGAAACTAAACGAAGACGGAAGCGAGCTTTCAGTACTGAATTTAGGTCCTACACACCCGGCGACCCACGGTATTTTTCAAAATATCCTGTTGATGGATGGAGAAAGAATTCTTGAGGCTGAACCCACTATCGGTTACATTCACAGGGCTTTCGAAAAAATTGCCGAAAATCGTCCTTTTTACCAGATCACTCCTCTTACAGACCGTATGAACTATTGCTCCTCTCCTATCAACAACATGGGATGGTGGATGACTTTAGAGAAACTATTAGGCATTGAAGTTCCAAAAAGAGCACAATATTTAAGAGTTATCATAATGGAGTTGGCGCGTATTACAGATCACTTGATTTGCAACTCGATTTTAGGTGTTGATACCGGAGCTTATACCGGTTTTCTTTATGTTTTTCAATTTAGGGAAAAAATCTACGAAATCTACGAAGAAATTTGTGGTGCCCGTTTGACAACCAATATGGGAAGAATCGGTGGTTTTGAAAGAGACTGGTCTCCGGAAGCTTTCAAAAAACTTGATAAATTCCTTGAAGAATTTCCACCAGTTTGGAAAGAATTTGAAAACTTATTCGAAAGAAACAGAATTTTTATTGACAGAACTGTAAACGTTGGTGCAATCTCAGCAGAGCAAGCAATGGCGTACGGATTTACAGGCCCAAACCTGCGTGCTGCCGGAGTTGATTACGACGTTCGTGTTGCACAGCCTTACTCCTCTTACGAAGATTTTGATTTTATTGTTCCTGTTGGAAAATCAGGTGACACTTACGATCGTTTCTGTGTTCGTAATGCTGAAGTTTGGGAGAGTTTAAGCATCATTCGTCAGGCTTTGGATAAAATGCCGGCAGGAAATGAATATCATGCGGAAGTTCCTGATTATTATCTTCCTCCAAAAGAAGATGTATACAATTCAATGGAATCATTGATTTACCACTTTAAGATTGTAATGGGAGAAGTTCCTGTACCAGTTGCAGAAATTTACCACCCGGTTGAAGGAGGAAACGGAGAGTTAGGATTTTATTTAGTGACTGACGGAAGCAGAACGCCTTACAGATTACATTTCAGAAGACCTTGCTTTATCTATTATCAGGCTTATCCTCAAATGATCAAAGGCGCATTATTATCTGATGCCATTGTTATTTTATCAAGTTTAAATGTAATTGCCGGAGAATTAGACGCATAAATGAATTATAAATTTTGAGTTATAAATTATAAATGCCCAAAACATTTAGAATTTAAAATTTAAAATTCAAAATAATAAAAAATGGAACGTAAACATTACAAACAAGAAATAAACATGACTGAAGCATTGATGAATCGCATCAATGAATTGATCAGTCATTATCCTGAAGACAAAAGAAAGTCAGCCTTGTTGCCTGTTTTGCATGAAGTGCAGGACGCGCACGATAACTGGCTGAGTATCGAATTGCAGGATAAAGTTGCTGAAATTTTGCACATCAAGCCAATTGAGGTTTACGAAGTGGTTACTTTTTATACCATGTACAACCAAAAACCAATTGGAAAATACATGTTCGAATTCTGCCAGACTTCTTGTTGTTGTTTAAACGGTGCCGAAAATTTAATGGATTATACTTCTGAAAAATTAGGCATTAAAATGGGCGAAACAACTCCTGACGGAATGTTTACCATTGCCGGTGTAGAATGCTTAGGTGCCTGCGGATACGCTCCGATGATGCAGTTGGGCGATTTCTACAAAGAAAAATTGACAGAAGACAAAATCGATCAGTTAATCGCTGATTGCAGAGATGATAAAATAATATTACACGATAAATAAGATGTCAAAAAAAATATTATTAGACAAAATCAATATTCCGGGTATTAAGACCTACGAAGTATATCGCCAAAATGGTGGTTATGCTTCTGTGGAAAAAGCCTTAAAAACACTTACGCCTGACGAAGTAGTTGAAGAAGTAAAAAAATCAGGAATCAGAGGTCGTGGTGGAGCTGGTTTCCCGGCGGGAATGAAATGGAGTTTTATTGACAAAAAATCAGGAAAACCAAGACATTTAGTTTGTAATGCTGATGAATCTGAACCAGGAACTTTCAAAGATCGTTATTTGATGGAATTTATTCCTCACTTATTGATTGAAGGAATGATTACTTCGAGTTTTGCTTTGGGCGCTAACCTTTCGTATATCTACATTCGTGGAGAATATATGTGGGTTTTCAAAATTTTAGAAAGAGCAATCGCCGAAGCTAAAGCTGCCGGCTGGTTAGGAAAAAATATATTGGGTACAGGTTACGATTTGGATTTATATGTTCACTGTGGAGCCGGAGCCTATATTTGCGGGGAAGAAACTGCACTTATTGAATCACTGGAAGGTAAAAGAGGAAATCCTCGTATTAAACCACCATTTCCAGCTGTTTCAGGACTTTGGGCTAATCCAACTGTGGTAAACAATGTAGAAACTATTGCTGCCGTGCCGTGGATTATCAACAATTCGGGTGATGAGTATGCTAAAATTGGAATTGGACGTTCTACAGGAACTAAATTAATTTCGGCTTCAGGACACATCAAAAATCCTGGGGTTTATGAAATTGAATTAGGATTATCTGTTGATGAATTCATGAATTCTGATGAATATTTAGGTGGAATGTCTTCCAGCAGGCCTTTGAAAGCATTAGTACCAGGAGGTTCTTCAGTGCCTATTTTACCAGCTGAATTAATTTTTAAAACAGCAAATGGTGAAGACCGATTAATGTCTTACGAATCTTTAAGTGATGGTGGTTTTGCTACCGGATCAATGTTAGGTTCAGGAGGATTTATTGTTTACAATGACACAGCTTGTGTGGTAAGAAACACTTGGAATTTTGCCCGTTTTTACCACCACGAATCTTGCGGACAATGTACACCTTGCCGTGAGGGAACTGGCTGGTTGGAAAAAATATTATGGAGAATTGAAAACGGTCAGGGCCGTGAAGAAGATATCGAATTGTTATGGAGTATTCAAAGTAAAATCGAAGGAAACACGATTTGTCCGCTTGGCGATGCGGCTTCGTGGCCGGTGGCAGCAGCTATCCGCCATTTCAGAGACGAGTTTGAATACCACGTTCGTTTTCCAGAAAAAATAAAACACAGAGATCATTTTGTTGCTGAACCGTTTTCGCAAGTAAAACATCTGATTGGCGGTAAGATTATCGTATAAATTATAAAAAAGAAATTACAAAGTTATATAGTATTAAAAGGACAGCAAATCTTTTGAATAGCTAAACTTTCGACATTCAAATCATTAAGAGAGATGAAAGTAACCATAGACGGTCAAAGTATCGACGTAGAACCAGGAACTACCATCCTGCAGGCTGCACGTATGATTGGTGGAGATTTAGTTCCGCCAGCCATGTGTTATTACTCAAAATTAAAAGGCAGCGGCGGAAAATGCCGTTGTTGTTTAGTGGAAGTTTCCAAAGGAAGTGAAGCAGATCCAAGACCAATGCCAAAATTGATGGCATCTTGTGTTACCGGCTGTATGGACGGAATGGAAGTAAACAGTAAATCGTCAGACAGAGTAACGGAAGCCCGTAAATCTGTAACTGAATTTTTATTGATTAATCACCCATTGGACTGCCCGGTTTGTGATCAGGCCGGAGAATGTGATCTTCAAAATTTAAGTTTTGAACACGGAAATCCAAAATCACGTTTTATCGAAGAAAAAAGAACATTCGAACCTGAAGATATCGGTCCGAATATTCAACTGCATATGAACCGTTGTATTTTATGTCAAAGATGTGTACAAGTGGCAGATCAATTGACAGACAACAGGGTTCACGGAGTACTAGATCGTGGAGATCACGCTAATATTTCAACCGGAATCTCAAAAGCTATCGATAATGAATTCTCCGGAAATATGATCGATGTTTGTCCAGTTGGGGCATTAACTGATAAAACTTTCCGTTTCAAATCAAGAGTTTGGTTCAACAAACCTTACAATGCGCACAGAGAATGTACAACTCCGGGATGTTGCGGAAAAACAACTGTTTGGATGTTTGGTGGCGAAATTCAACGTGTAACCGGTCGTAAAGATGAGTACCATGAAGTGGAAGAATTCATCTGCAACTCTTGCCGTTTTGACCATAAAAATGTTAGTGACTGGACTATCGAAGGACCAAGAGAATTTGAAAAAGATTCTGTTATCAACCAAAATAACTACACTCAGAAATTAGAGAAAGTAGAAATCGCTACTGAAAAAAATATCTTATTAGGTAGAGACGAAGACCGTAAAAAAATCAGTATGGCTGAAATTCCATTAAACACTAACAACCAAAATTCTTAAATATGGACAGTACCTTTATTATAGAAAAAAGTGTTGTTATTGTTGTGGTTTTTGCTATAACCATGATTATGGCAATGTATTCGACCTGGGCTGAACGTAAAGTTGCGGCTTTTCTTCAGGATCGTGTGGGTCCAAACCGTGCGGGTTGGGGTGGTTTATTGCAGCCTCTTGCTGATGGTTTGAAGTTATTCTCGAAAGAAGAATTTTTCCCGAATACACCAAATAAGTTTTTATTTGTTGTAGGTCCCGCAATTGCAATGAGTACCGCTTTGATGACAAGTGCTGTTATTCCGTGGGGAGACAGACTGCATTTATTTGGAAGGGATATTTTATTACAGGCTACTGATATTAACATTGGATTATTGTATTTCTTCGGCGTTGTTTCTGTTGGAATTTATGGAATCATGATTGGTGGATGGGCTTCAAATAATAAATTTTCCCTGATGGGTGCGGTTCGTGCAGCATCACAAATGGTTTCCTACGAAATAGCAATGGGATTATCGATAATTGCATTATTGATGATGACCGGAACTTTAAGTTTAAAAGAAATCTCTGAGCAACAATCGGGAATGGACTGGAATGTTTTTTATCAGCCATTATCATTTTTGATTTTCCTGATTTGTGCTTTCGCAGAAACAAACAGAACGCCTTTTGATTTGGCAGAATGTGAGTCGGAGCTTATTGGAGGTTATCACACTGAATATTCATCTATGAAAATGGGATTTTATTTATTTGCTGAATATGCAAATATGTTTATCTCGGCGACTATTATTTCTGTATTGTTTTTTGGAGGTTATAATTATCCGGGAATGCAGTGGATGGTAGAAAATGTTGGTGTTAATACCGCTAATATATTAGGAATCGTGGTTCTGTTTATAAAAATATGTTTCTTCATATTCTTTTACATGTGGGTGCGATGGACAATTCCGAGATTTAGATATGACCAATTGATGCATTTGGGATGGAAAATATTAATTCCGCTTTCTATTCTTAACATCATCGTTACCGGAGTTGTTATTTTGAGACACGATCTTGCGGCCTATTTCGGATTTTAAATACGAGTGCCCTAGCCCTGATAGAAGCGGCATCCTTTTATGGTGGGGTTCACCATAAAAGATACAGCGGATAGCAGGATCAGCTACTAAACAAAAAAATAAAATAGATTTGGATTTGGTTTAACCATCAGATTTTTGAATCACAAATTATACACTAAAATGTCAATAGAAACTATATCATTATCGGGTAGAAAAAAGCTGGTCTCTAACAAGGAGATGACTTTTTTGGAGCGATTGTATCTTGTGGCGATTGTAAAAGGTTTGCTCATTACGATCAAACACTTTTTTAGAAAAAAAGCTACTATTCATTATCCGGAACAAGTGCGTGAAATGAGTCCGGTTTATCGTGGTCAGCATCAATTGAAACGCGATGAACAGGGTCGTGAAAACTGTACTGCCTGTGGATTATGTGCTTTGTCATGTCCAGCAGAAGCCATCACAATGAAGGCTGCAGAGCGTACAGCAGATGAAAAACATTTGTACAGAGAAGAAAAATATGCTTCGATTTATGAAATCAATATGTTACGTTGTATTTTTTGCGGTCTTTGTGAAGAAGCCTGTCCGAAAGATGCCATCTATTTAACAACTTCGAAAGTATTGGTTCCTTCAAGCTACGAAAGAGAAGATTTCATTTTTGGAAAAGACAGATTAGTGATGCCTCTTGATGTGGCGATCAAAAATGCACAACTTAATAACGCTAACTAAATGATACATATTCCTGATTTTGCTAACGCAACTCCTGTACAAGTTATTTTTTGTTTTCTGGCGTTTATTACTGTTGCGACCGCTTTTTTAACCATTTTTAGCAGAAATCCTATTCATAGTGCCATTTATTTGGTAATCTGTTTCTTTTCGATTGCGGGTCATTATTTATTATTGAATGCTCAGTTTTTGGCTATCGTACATATAATAGTGTATTCGGGAGCGATTATGATTCTGTTCCTGTTTACGATTATGTTGATGAACCTTAACGAACGTCATCAGGTGCACAGACCGAGAATTACACGTTTAGGTGCGATTGTTTCTTTCTGTTTGATCTGTATTGTTTTGATTACGATTTTCATCAACTCCAAACCAATTGTTGGAGAATACGATTCAACCGGAGAAGATTTCCAATCCATCCAGGTTTTGGGTAAAATATTATTAAACGAATATATGGTTCCGTTTGAATTTGCATCGATCCTGCTTTTGGTTGCGATGATTGGAACTGTATTATTGTCTAAAAAAGAAAAATTAAATAAATAATGGGTAATATATTAAATCAAATAGGTATTGAAAACTACATCTTTTTGAGTGTTGTGCTTTTCTGTATTGGTATTTTTGGTGTATTGTACAGACGAAATGCAATTATTGTTTTTATGTCTATTGAAATCATGCTAAATGCGGTAAACCTTTTATTTGTTGCTTTTTCAACTTATCATCAGGATGCACAAGGACAAGTTTTTGTATTCTTTTCTATGGCTGTTGCTGCTGCGGAAGTTGCAGTTGGATTGGCTATTTTAGTTTCGATCTTTAGAAATTTAGGTTCGATTAGTATCGATAATTTAAAAAATTTAAAAGGATAAATGGAAATGGATACCAATTTAGCTTTAGTTTTAGTATTAGCTCCTTTTTTAGGATTTTTAATCAATGTTTTCTTTGGAAAAAGCTTAGGAAAAACAGTTTCGGGAATTATCGGAACTGCTGCTGTAGTAATTTCTTTTATTGTTACGCTTTTCTTTTTCAATCAAATTACTTCAACTGAAAAACCTCTTCAAATTACTTTATTTGACTGGATTCAGATCAGTAATCTTAAAATCAATCTTGGATTTTTATTAGATCAATTATCACTGCTTTGGCTGCTTTTTGTAACCGGTATTGGTTCTTTGATTCACTTATATTCTATCAGCTACATGCATGATGATGAAAACATGCACAAGTTCTTTTCATATTTGAATTTGTTCGTCTTTTTCATGATTACACTCGTAATTGGAAGCAACTTATTAGTATTGTTTATCGGTTGGGAAGGTGTTGGACTTTGTTCCTACTTATTAATTGGATTCTGGTATAAAAATCAGGATTACAATGATGCCGCGAAAAAAGCTTTCATCATGAACAGAATTGGAGATTTAGGTCTTTTGATCGGAATGTTTATTTTGGGTTCAATGTTCTCTACTTTAGATTATGCAACTTTACAGTCTGCTATCGCCGGAGCAACTGACTTAAATGTTCCGCTGCTTTCATTAGCTGCGTTATGTTTATTCATTGGTGCTTGTGGTAAATCAGCACAAATTCCGTTATACACCTGGTTACCTGATGCGATGGCTGGACCAACTCCGGTTTCGGCATTGATTCACGCTGCGACTATGGTTACTGCAGGTATTTTTATGGTAACGAGATTAAACTTTGTTTTTGATTTAGCTCCGGATGTTCAGACCATTATTGCAATTGTTGGAGGTGTAACTTCCTTAGTTGCGGCAACAATTGGTTTGGTTCAGACCGATATTAAAAAAGTATTGGCCTACTCTACCGTTTCTCAATTAGGTTTAATGTTTTTAGCCTTAGGATTTGGTGCTTATGAAGTAGCTGTTTTTCACGTAATTACTCACGCTTTCTTCAAAGCTTGTTTGTTCTTAGGATCAGGTTCTGTAATTCACGGTTTGCACGGAGAACAGGATATGCGTAAAATGGGTGGATTGCGCAAAGCGATGCCAATCACTTTCTGGACAATGCTGGTTTCATCATTGGCCATATCCGGAGTTCCATTTTTCTCTGGTTTCTTTTCTAAGGATGAAATTTTATTGACGGCTTTTCACAATAATATTCCATTATATATTGTCGGTTCGATTGCTTCTGTTATGACGGCATTTTATATGTTCAGATTAATGTTCCTTACTTTCTTTAAAGATTTTAGAGGAACAGAAGAGCAAAAACATCATTTACATGAGAGTGACGGATTGATTACTTTTCCTTTAATGATTTTAGCTCTTTTGGCTACTTTTGGCGGAGTTATTAGCTTACCAGGAAATAGCTGGCTGAACGAGTATTTGTCTCCTCTTTTTACGAAAGTGGCAGGAGAAGAACATCATTTAGGCACAACCGAATACATTTTGATGGGAGTTGCTGTTATTGGTGGATTAGTTGGAATTCTAATTGCTTACATCAAATACTTCAAACAGGATAATATTCCGGAATCAGATGAAAATATTACCGGTCTGACTAAAGTTTTATACAACAAATATTATGTTGATGAAGGGTATGATGCCTTATTTGTTGCTCCAATAAACTTCTTATCAAAATTCTTTAGGGATTATATTGAAACAGGTTTATCAGCACTTGTTTTCGGATTAGGAAAAGTAACCAATGAAATAGGTTTTCAGGGTAGAAAATTACAGAATGGAAGTGTTGGAGTCTATCTTTTTGCTTTTGTTTTGGGTCTTTGCGCCATTGTTTCCTATATATTTTTAGCTCAATAATTTTATAACTATGAACGTTTCCCTTATATTAATTATTCTTTTAATTGGTGCATTTGTCACTTATTTTTCCGGAGATAAACTGGCATCTAAAGTAGCTTTGTTCTTTAGTTTGGCAGCTTTGGGCTGTTCGGTTGTGTTGTTGAATCATTTTTTGGATGGTGAAAACATCAGTCTAATCAATGCATGGATTACACAGCCTAAAATTTCATTTGCTTTAAATGCTGATGGTCTAGCCATTGCTATGGTTTTATTGACGGCAGCGCTTACGCCGATTATTATATTTTCTTCTTTCGGAAATGAATATAAAAATGCAAAAGGCTTTTATGCTTTGATATTGTTTATGGCTTTTGCCATGACAGGAACTTTCCTTGCATCAGATGGTCTTTTATATTATATTTTCTGGGAATTGGCTTTAGTTCCAATTTATTTTATTGCCCTTATCTGGGGTAATGGCGATGCTGAAGAACGTAAAAAAGCAGTAGTAAAATTCTTTATCTACACTTTTGCCGGTTCGTTATTCATGTTGGTATCATTTATCTATTTGTACCAAAAGGCAGGAAGTTTCCTGATTGAAGATTTATACAAAATTGATTTATCTCAAACAGAACAAATTTGGATATTCTTAGGTTTCTTTTTAGCGTATGCCATTAAAATTCCAATTATTCCTTTTCATACCTGGCAGGCAAATGTGTACCAAAAAGCACCAACTGTTGGAACCATGCTTTTATCCGGTATCATGCTAAAAATGGGATTGTACAGCGTTATTCGCTGGCAATTGCCGATTGCACCTTTTGCTGCAAAAGAATTAATGAATATTATTATCGCTTTAGGAATTGCTGGTGTGATTTATGGATCCATTGTCGCTCTAAAACAAAAAGACGTAAAGAAATTATTGGCGTATTCTTCATTAGCGCACGTTGGATTAATTGCTGCAGGAACTTATACTTTAACTCTTGATGGATTACGCGGAGCAGTTCTGCAAATGATTGCTCACGGTTTTGTAGTGGTTGGATTATTCTTTGCTGCTGAAATTATTTTTAGAAGATTTGCGACAAGAGATATTAATGAGTTGGGTGGAATCCGTATTCAGTCACCAAAATTCACTTCAATGTTTTTAATTTTGGTTTTGGCTTCGGTTGCTTTGCCGGGAACTTTTAACTTTGTTGGTGAGTTTACCGTTTTGTACAGCCTTTCTCAAATTAATATCTGGTTTGCTGTGTTGGGTGGAACAACCATTATTTTAGGAGCTTATTATATGCTTAAAATGTTTCAGAATGTAATGTTAGGTGAAGCTAATACTAAAACTTTTGCTGATGTAACGCTTAATGAAGGAATTTCATTAATTGCTATTATTGCCGTTTTATTGTTTTTCGGATTTTATCCAAAACCAATTACAGATTTGATTACTCCTAGTTTAGAAATTATTTTAAACGTTATCAACAAGAATTAATATTTTAAATAAAATAAATTAGGGCTTCATAATTTTGGATTTCCTAAATCAAAAAAATAAAAATGAATACATTAATAGCTATAACAGGATTGGGTGTTTTCTGCCTATTGTTTGAAATTCTTAATTTAAGAAAGGCCATTATTCCTATAACCATTGCTGGATTATTAGGTGTTTTGGCGCTTAATTATTACGAGTTTGGATCAACAGAAAGTTATTACAATAACATGATTACCGTGAGTAAATTCTCTACTACGTTTTCATCTTTATTTATTGTACTGACCATTTTTCTGGTAGCGCTAAGTCATAATTTTTATGAAAATCACCAAAGCAAAATTTCTGATTTTGTTGCTATAAAAGTGTTTTTATTAGCCGGAGCTGTTGCGATGGTCTCTTTTGGAAACTTGGCGATGTTTTTCTTAGGAATTGAAATCTTATCTATCTCGCTTTATATTTTAGCAGCAAGTGAGCGTCTGAATCTTAAAAGCAACGAAGCGGGAATGAAATACTTTTTGATGGGTTCTTTCGCATCAGGAATCATTCTTTTTGGTATTTGTTTGATTTATGGAGCTATGGGAAGTTTTGACATTGTTGAAATCAGTGAATATTCTTTATCTGCCGAACTGCCAATCTGGTTCCCAATCGGAATGATTTTGCTGACTATCGGAATGTTGTTTAAAATTGCTGCAGTTCCTTTTCACTTTTGGGCTCCGGATGTTTATGAAGGATCTCCTGCTTTAACGACAGCTTTAATGAGTACTTTGGCAAAAGTGGTAGCGATTGCAACACTTTTCAAATTAATTTCAGGTTTAAATTTAATTCCGTCTTTAGAAAATCAGGACCATTTATATACTTTCGAAAATATTATTGTCATTATATCTATTGCTTCGATGACCGTTGGAAATATCATGGCACTGCGTCAGTCAAATGTAAAACGTATGCTGGCTTTCTCCGGAATCTCTCATGCGGGTTTTATGTTGATGACATTATTAACTGTAGCAACATCTGCAGGCGTCTTGTTGTATTATACAACAGCTTATGCTTTGGCAGGGATTGCGGCATTCAGTGTTATTTTGTATGTGTGCAAAAACAATCAGAATCATGAAGATATCAGTAACTTTCATGGTTTAGGGAAAACAAATCCGTTGTTGGCAGCAATCCTTACAGCTTCACTTTTATCAATGGCCGGTATTCCGATTTTCTCAGGATTTTTTGCGAAATTATTTTTATTCAATCAAACAATTCAGGCTGGACATATTGCATTGGTAATTGTAGCGGTTATTAATTCTATTATCAGTGTTGGATATTATTTCAAACTGATATTGGCTATGTATTCCAAGGAACCAAATCAGGAACGTACCGGAAAACCTTTTCTTATTTACGCAGTTGCTATTATTTCAATTGTATTAAATATTGCTCTGGGATTATTTCCTTCATTAGTTTTAGATTTATTGAATTAGAAATTCAAACTCTATAATCATAAATCCATCAGAAATTATTTTGATGGATTTTTTATTTTAACTGAATCATTTCAGATGAAAAATTGATGTTAAAAAATTTATTCAATCCTGCACACTTCAAAAAAACTACCTATATTTGGTTACAATTAAATGTATTAAAATATGAACTTCAATTCGAAAAATCCATTTTTAAGCAACAAGCGTTTTTCATCAAATGCTGTTTCAAAAGCTGAAGAAGTGCATCAGGCACAAGTTATTGATTACAATCAGGAAATGACTATTTCCGGAACAATCAATAAAACGGCAATCTTATTTTTAATTTTATGCGGCTCTGCAATGGTAACATGGTGGATGGCATTTAATGGAATGAATGTGATGCTGCCTACAATTGGTGGTGCTATTGTTGGACTTATTTTAGTTGTAATTGCAGCGTTCAAACCTCAGGCTTCGCCCTATCTGGCTCCAGGTTATGCCTTATTTGAAGGTTTATTTATTGGAGGTATATCTGCCATTTTTGAAGCTATGTACCCTGGTATTGTAATAAATGCTGTTGGAGCAACCCTGGTTACTTTTTTAGTTTGCCTTGGATTGTATAAATTTAAAATTGTAAAAGTTACAGAGCAATTTAAATCTGTAGTGATTGCAGCAACATTAGCAATTGCAACTTATTATTTAATTTCGTGGGTAGTTTCTATGTTCACGAGCTTTACTCCTGTACACCATGGAAATTCTATGATGAGTATCGGAATTAGTGTTTTTGTAATTATCATTGCAGCACTAAACCTATTTTTGGATTTTGATCGAATTGAAAAAGGAGCTCAGGAAAGAATGCCAAAATTCATGGAATGGTACGGGGCGATGGGACTAATGGTAACTTTGGTTTGGCTGTACATTGAATTCTTAAGATTGCTTTCAAAATTATCAAGCAAGGATTAATTCCTTTCACAATACTTACTTACTAAAAAAGCCTTTTTGAATTTCAAAAGGCTTTTTTTATGCTGCTTTTTCAAAAGCTATAAAATGTGATAATTTACCTTTTAGGTTGAAAACAGGAAAACCCTGAATCATACAATTATATGTTTCACCCGTTTTTTTATAGTTCAAAACAGTTTTTTCAAAAGGTAATTGTTTTTTTATCGCTGTTCTCATTTCTTTCAAAACAACTGTAGAAGTATCGGGGCCCTGAAACATTTTTGGTGATTTTCCCAAAACTTCATTTTCTGTATAACCTGTCATTTTGCAAATTCCGTCAGACGCAAAAATTATTCTTTGCTCTGAATTGGTAATTACAACAACTTCATTCATTAAACGTTCCTTAATATCAAAATCATTTGTATTCCATTTAAATTGCGTTGAAATACGCTGGATTTTTTTTATATCTGAAGAAACTAATTTTAAATCATTTATAGATTCATAATGAAAATCCCAACTGAGCAAGGGCACAGAGCTGCTATTCAAATTCACATCAAATTCGGCAAAAAACTCGCTATAATAATTTACAGAATCCATAAAAATCATTTTGTTCAAAGTTAAAGAGAAATTAATCAACAAAAATTTAATTTATGGAATTTAACGCTTGTTTAATCACTCAAAAATCAAATTTCAACTGAACCACAACTGCTTTTTTTACTTCTGTATTGAGATTGTTTAAAGAAATTCCCAATAGACGAACAGAATCTTTCATTCTTTCCTGATACAACAACTCTTCCACTGTTTCCAAAATCAAACTTTTATCCGAGATAAAATAAGGCAGTGTTTTACTTCTGGTTTGCTGTGTAAAATCGCTGTATTTGATTTTAAGTGTCACTGTCTTCCCGGAAATATTGTGTTTTTTTAATCGTTTCTCTAGCGAAAAAGCGATTTTTTCAAGCTGCTCCAACATAAAAATTTCCGATGTGAGATTCACATCAAAAGTATGTTCCGATGCTACAGATTTTGTATTTCTCGAAGGCTTTACTTCGCTGTTATGAATGCCTCTGACTACGTAAAAATAAAATTTTCCGGACTTTCCAAAATGTTTTTCTAAAAACTCTTCCGACTTTGTCTTTAAATCTGCTCCGGTAAAAATACCTAATTGGTACATTTTTTCGGTGGTTACTTTTCCAACTCCATAAAATTTACGAATGGGTAATTCTTCCAGAAACGGAATTACCTCGTCCGGATTAACCGTTTTTTGACCATTTGGTTTATTATAATCACTTGCAATTTTGGCCACAAATTTATTGACTGAAATTCCGGCTGAAGCTGTAATGCCAACTTCATTAAAAATTCTAAGCCTGATTTCCTGGGCCAGCAAAGATGCGCTTGGATTTCCTTTTTTATTTTGAGTTACATCGAGATAGGCTTCATCAAGTGAAAGCGGCTCAACCATATCTGTATAGTCGTGAAATATTTTATGAATCTTTGATGAAATCTCTTTGTATCGGTCAAAACGGGGACGGACAAAAATAATTTCAGGACAATATTTTTTGGCCAAAACTCCGCTTATAGCACTTCGAACCCCAAATTTACGGGCTTCATAACTGGCTGCCGAAACCACTCCACGATTTTCTGAACCACCAACTGCAATAGGTTTTCCACGCAAGGCAGGATTGTCCATCTGCTCTACCGAAGCATAAAAAGCATCCATATCAATGTGGATTATTTTTCGATAAATTGGAGTTTCAGACATGATACAAATTTAAAAAACTATAAGCCTAATCTATCTGGTAAAAGAGTAAATTAATTTATAAAAAGATTTTGAAAAATACAGCAGATAATTACAAAGGCAATTATGAAATAGTAAGTGATATTTCATATATCTCAATAAATAGCAAATTATTTTTGTTATCTTTAATTTTTATATAAAAAAAACAATAATAATATTTTTTATCTAACAGTCATTGCCAATTATATTTTTATATTTGCTTACCCAAAACAAAATTACTACAGTCATTTTTTGATCATCCAAATATCAAAAAACTAATTAATTTAATGTCAGAGACAATTAATCATAGCGAAAAATTATTGGTGAGTGAACTTAAAAATCACAACGAAAAAGCATTTCGTAAACTTTTCGATTTTTACTATCAGGATATCTATGGCTATAGTATGAGTATTCTAAAATCAAAAGAAGCAGCGGAAGAAAATGTTCAGGACGTTTTTATGAAAGTCTGGCAACATCGCGAAAATTTAAATACTGAACAATCTTTTAAATCGTATATTTTTACGATTGCCAGAAATCAGGCTTTCAATTATCTTAATAAGGCCGCAAATGATGTATTGCTTAAAGAAGAAATTTTTTATGAAAGCCAGAAATCACATGAATATGGAGATTATTCGGTTCGTGAAGCCGATTGCAAAAAACTTCGTAAACAAGCGATAAGACAATTACCTCCAAAGCGAAAGCAGATTTTTAAAATGTCGCGAAAAAAAGGTATGAGTTACGAGGAAATTAGTCAGGAACTCGGTATTTCAATAAATACAGTTAAAAACCAAATGAGTAAAGCTTTAGAATCCATGCGAGTCTTTTTTCGGATTCACGATGAAATAATATAAAGACCAAAAAACCAATTTTTATTACCCAATCACTCTTCGGAGTGATTTTTTTTGATTTATTTTTAAAATGTAATTTACGCCAAATCCCCAGTAAAATCAATGGTTTATTGAGATTATAAAGATTTACTTTTCATTCTGAAATGTTAAAATCAAAAAATTTACAACGTTTGAGTAGTAGTCAACTTGCTTTCAACTGTATAATAGTAAGAACCCCAATTAATCTATTCATAATGAATTCAGATCAAAAGATAAAAAGCCTTTTACAAAAGTTTGTTTTAAACCTATGTACACCCGAAGAAACAGACGAGGTAATTGCTTATTATAAAAAAAACAACCTGACAAATGATTTTCCGAGTGTAGAAGATGTACAAAAACTTCTGGATGAAACTCCTAAAATGGATAAGCAAACTGCTGATGCTATTTTTAATTCTATTTTGACCAATGCAAAAGAAAATGAAACTGTAATTGAAATGCTTTCAGAAAGATCTAATTTCAGAAAATACATTTCTATAGCGGCTTCTGTTGTAATCTTATTGGGAATTGGATTCTTTGGCTATAAACAAGGGATTTTAAATAAAGAAACTCAACCTCAGCAAAAATTTGACTTTAAAAGCAATGAGATTGTGCTGCAATTAGAAAATGGAAATGTTCAGATTATTTCAGAAGATAATACAGTTGTGGTTAAAGATTCTAAAGGAAATGTTGTCGGGAATCAAAACGGAAACAAACTGGTCTATGAAAATGGTTCTCTCGTAGAAACACTATCTTATAATACAATCAAAATTCCGTATGGTAAAAAATTCCAATTGCAATTATCAGACGGAACCCTTGTTCATTTAAATTCCGGAACTACTTTAAAATATCCGGTGAAATTTATTGCAGGTCAAAACAGACAGGTATTTCTGGACGGAGAGGCCTATTTTGATGTTGCAAAAGATAAGAAACACCCTTTTATTGTAAATGCTGATCAACTAAATATACGCGTATTGGGAACTCACTTTAATGTTTCTAATTATCCGGAAGACAATGTTACCGATGTGGTTTTGGTTGAAGGTTCGGTTGGAATGTACAATACGAACGAAGAATTCAATTCAGACAAAAACACCATTTTAAAACCGGGTTATAAAGGAACTTTCAATAAAGAAAACACTAAAATTTTTACTAAACCTGTTATCACGGATATTTATACTTCATGGATAAACGGAGGATTAACCTTTAGAAATATGTCTTTCAAAAACATTATCACAAAATTAGAAAGACGCTATAATGTAACCATCATAAACAAGAATGAAAAACTGGCTAATGAAAAATTCAATGCCAGCTTTAGCGATGAATCCATAGAAAAAGTGATGAGCTATTTTAATGATCTTCATGGCATTGATTACACCATAAAAAACAATCAAATACTAATTAAATAACCACTAAAACCAATGAAAAAATATGAAAGAATAAAAATACAGGAATAAAAAAATCGGAAAGAGCTGCGAACAATTTCCGATTTACTAAGTGATTGAATATAACGAATTAACTACAATCAATTAACAAAATTATGAAAAAAAAATCAAAGAATGCCGGGTTATTATACTCGGTGTTCCAAAAACACCTAAAATTGAAACTAACAGCCATACTTCTTTTGGTCGCCATGTTAAATATTCGAGGTAATACCTATGCACAAAAAACAAAAGTAACCCTTGAATTAAACAATTCAACAATCGAGAAGGTTATTGAGACCATCGAGCAAAAAACAGATTTCAGATTTATTTATAAACTCAATGATATCGACTTAGACAGGGTAATTACTATTTCGGTAAAAAACCAGTCAATTGATATTGTTTTAAACAAACTTTTTAGAGGCACCCCAACTGAATTTAAGGTTAGGGACACTCAAATTATTCTAAAAAAACCGGAGCTTAAAGCAGAAGTGATGCAGTCACAAAAGCAAACCGTATCCGGAATTATTTCAGATGAAAATGGCTTGCCGCTTCCCGGCGCTTCCGTTCTTGAAGCAGGAACCAGAAATGGAATGGTGACGGATTTTGATGGTAAATATCAGCTTACTGTTGAAAGCAATACGGCTATAATTGTGGTTTCTTTCGTAGGATATAAAGAAAAAAGAGTAGTTGCCAATCAAAAGAACATCAACATCCAGCTTTTGCCAGATGCCACAGACCTGCAGGAAATCGTAGTGGTGGGTTATGGATCTACTATAAAGAAAGATGTTACCGGTGCCGTATCTTCAATTAACTCTAAGGATATGAATCAGGGTGCAATCGTAAATCCGTTGCAGTTGATTGCAGGAAAAGCCGCAGGTGTTAATATTTCTCAACTTGGAAGCGAGCCAGGTTCAGGACCCAGTGTTCGTATCAGGGGAATCGGTTCTTTGATTGGAGGAAATGATCCTTTAGTGGTAGTTGACGGAATCCAGGGAAATATGGATTTGCTTAATCAGGTTCCGCCAAGTGAAATTGAAAATATTGACATTTTAAAAGATGCTTCTGCAACTGCAGTTTACGGTTCAAGAGGAGCACCGGGTGTAATTATCGTAACCACTAAAAAGAATAAAGCAGGAAAAACAACCATGGAATATATTGGTTCAACATCCCTGGATTTTATTCCAAAAAAACTGGATATGCTTAGTGCTGACCAGTGGTGGAAAGCTGCTCAAAGCGTAGGTGTACCTGCCTCTGCGAATCATGGATCAAATACAGATTGGTACGGTCTTTTGACCCAGACAGGATTAACACAAACGCATACTTTGTCATTTGGAGGCGCAACTGAAAAATTCAACTATAGAGCATCCATTACAGCTATTTTACAAGATGGGGTTGTCATTAATTCTAATACTAAAAAATACATTGGACGTATTCAGGCAACACAATTGGCTATGGATGATAAATTAAAATTAACTTTTAATTTAAACAACGGAATTATTAATACCGATAGCAGTATTGGTAGTATCGGAACTGCTGCTTATTCTTCAAACCTGATTACAAATGCCTATTTAATAAGACCGACAGATCCTGTTTTTAATACTGATGGAAGCTATTATACAGATCCAAATGTGTTTCAATATTTAAACCCTTATGCAGCCGCACAAACTGTAACTAATGAAAAACAAGAAGATAATCTGTTTGGAAGTCTGAAAGCTGATTTGGAATTATCCAAAAGCCTGACGGCAGGCTGGTTTGGAAGCTGGAGAAAAACCAGTAGTTCAGAAGGATATTTCATGCCTGCAGAATCAACAAATGCCGGTGCCATTGATCAAAAAGGTTTTGCAAATATCAGGAATCAAAAACAAAATGAAAAATTGATGAATGCCAGTCTTACCTATAAAAAAACGTTTGGAATACATAGTATAAATGCATTGGCATTGTACGAATGGCAAAATCAAACGTATCAGGGCAATTTTGCACAGGCAAGAGGTTTTATCAATGATAAAACAACTTACAACGCACTTCAGCTTGGTGATTTTTCAAAAGTAAGAGTTGGGGATTTAGAATCATATAAAAACGACAGGACTTTAGTCTCTTTTTTAGGACGTGTAAATTACTCTTTGCTTAATCGTTATTTGTTTACTGGAAGTTTCAGACGAGATGGTTCATCAGTATTTGGGGTAAATAACAAATGGGGGGATTTTCCATCGGCATCTGTAGCTTGGCAGATAAATAAGGAATCGTTTATGGCGAATCAAAATTTATTTAATGAATTGAAGTTACGAGCAGGATATGGTGTTACGGGTAATCAACAAGGACTGTTGCCTCAAAACTCTATTTCATTGGTCGGCAGGGCTGGAACAGCATATTTTGGAGGTTCGCAAATTACCAATTTCGGCATATCTCAAAATGCGAATGCTGATTTACAATGGGAAACAAAAAAACAAACCAACCTTGGTCTTGATTTTGCTCTTTTAGACAATCGATTAAGAGGAACAGTAGATGTGTATGATGCACAAACTGATAATTTATTATTTGATTATGTAGTTCCGCAGCCACCTTATCCCTATAAAGACATCAAAGCAAATGTAGGAAGTATTTCAAATAAAGGTTTAGAGGTGTCTCTTGCTTATGATGTAATCCGATCAGAAAACAGTACGCTTACATTGGGCGGTAACGTTTCATTTATGAAAAATGAAGTTTTGAATTTAAGCGGAAGCATTAACGGCATTCCTTTAAACACCAATTATGTAGGTTGGGGAGCTGCAAATTCTTACCTCGTGCAAGGGAAACCAGTGGGAGCATTCTACATTCTGGAACACACGGGTAAAAATGACAATAATGTAGAAACAGTATTGGATCGTGACGGAAACGGCATTATCGATCAGGGTGTCAGAAGTGCCGATCGTTATTATGCAGGTTCTGCGTTGCCAACCTATACATTTGCCTTCAATCCATCTTACAGATACAAAGATTTTGATGTTTCGATGTTATGGAGAGGTTCAGGAGGAAATAAAATTTACAACGGACTTCGTCAAAACTTAAGCATGATGGAAAACATTGGTAAATCAAATGTTTTGCAAAGTGGTGTTGAACAAGGAATTTACACGTCTCCGTATAGTTCTGATTTATGGCTGGAAGACGGTTCTTTTATCCGATTAGAAAATGTTACTGCAGGTTACAGCTTCCGTTTTACTGATAAATATGTGGACTCCGTTCGACTTTCACTTACAGGGAATAATTTATTACTGATTACTGATTATTCAGGAATTGATCCTGAATTAAATGTAAGTGGCAGCGGAGAAACTTTTGGTGGTGACAGAGGAATCTACCCTCGTACCAGAAGCGTTGCATTTGGTTTAAGTGTAAAATTTAAATAGTAAAAAAAATGAAAATTAGAAATATATTATTGGCCGGAAGTGTATGTTTCCTTGGCCTGTTTAGCTGTACCGATATCGATGAAAATGTGTACGATAAATATCTTGAGGATGAATTTTACGCAACACCGGAAGGGGCTGATATTGCCTTGGCGAGCGTCTATGCACAAATTCCCGGAGAATTTTCAAGGGATAATGCCGGTGGCGTTGGATATGCCGGAGCAGATAACGGCTGGTATGACATGAACTGCATGTCATCAGATGAGCAGGTTATACCACATAGAAATACGGGTGACTGGCAGCAGGATTTTGCCCGCTTGCACAAACACGTCTGGTTACCTACCGAAGTTATTATTAACAATACATGGAACTGGTTGTACAAATGTATTTTTAATGCCAATTTAGCAATAGAATTATTAGAAAAATCAAATGCTGAAGCTTCAAAAATTGCCGAAGCAAAAGTGTTACGCGCTTTTTTCTACTATTTATTGATAGATGATTTTGGAGATGTCCCTTTCTTTACAAATAACAATATTACCGTTGATAAAATTCCACAATCAAGCCGTAAAGAAGTATACAATTTTGTAGTTAAAGAAATCACGGATAATGCAGAGTTACTTTCTGCAACAAAAGGAGGAAATTATTACGGAAGATTCAATAAATGGGCAGCTTATACCTTATTGGCAAAAGTATATTTAAATGCACAGGTTTATACCGGTGAAGCAAAGTGGAATGAATGTTTAGCAGCTTGTAATAAAGTTAGCGAAGGCGGATTTGTACTACACTCAGGTGAAGCAAATACCTCTAGTCCCCTTGGAAATAAATATTATGAATTATTCGGTGATGTTCTTCCGGAAGACGAAACTATCCTGTCCATTTTCGCTACTGTTGATGTTTTATCGCGTAATGTCTATGCCGTTAGAAGTCTTTATGGACCACATGGTCAGGCCTTATTTGGATTTAGCGGTTGGAACGGTACTATTGTTCCTAAAGAATTTTACCTGAAATATGCTGATGGAGACATCCGTAAAAATCAATTTTTAGTTGGTGAACAGCCCGGAGGTTTTAACTATACTTTGGAAGTGGAATCTTTAGATAATCCTGGAGCACCACCACAGGCGGGTGTTCGTAATATCAAATTTTATCCGGCTACGCCAAGAACTGGCGGCGGGGCATCAAATGATTTTCCAATTTACAGATATGCTGATGTAATTTTAATGATGGCCGAATGTAATGTTCGTTTAGGGAATGCAGGAGCTGCAAAACCTTTTATTGATGCCATCAGGCTACGTGCAGGTCTTACTGCATTAAATGCAAATCCAACATTGGATGATGTGTACAACGAAAGAGGTTTTGAACTAAACTGGGAAGGCCATAGAAGACAGGATATGATTCGTTTTGACAAATTTTTATTGGCAAATGAATTCAGGCCTACGTCCCCAGCTTTCAGAAAATTGTTCCCCATTCCAACATCTGCTTTAGATGCTAACAGAGGATTAAAACAAAACCCGGGTTACGTTGGACTATAAAACAAACTATCATGAAAAAATATATAAATAAATTATTCCTATTGGGCAGCTTGCTCTTTTTAGGTGCCTCCTGTGAAAATGAAGCTGCTCAGGTAACTACCTTAAAAACAGTTAATTTCTCAAGTAAAATTGAAGTTTCTGCGGCCACATTGGTGCTTACAGAAGACATGGCAGATAACACTGTTGAGCTTATTTCATGGCCGGCAGTTACGTTTCCTGTTGGAACTCCTGTAACATATGCCATTCAATTTGACTTAATGAATGTCGTTACTGGTCCAACTGCCTGGCAAAAAGCCAAAAGAATTGAAGTTGGCGAAGATGTTTTGAGCAAATCATTTACAGTAGCAGAATTAAATAAAATTGCCGTAGATCTGGGACTTCCAACTGATGTTGCAGGAAATTTGGCGGTTCGTGTCGAAGCTGTATTGGATCATAAAATTTATTCTGATTTCGTTCCTATAACAGTCACTCCTTATAAAAAAACCTTAGTTATTGGCGAAATGTTTATGCCGGGAAGTTATCAGGGATGGGATGTTAATACGGCAGCCGTATTAAAAGAAATTCAAATAAAAGTCTATCAGGGGTACATGACTGTTCCAGCTGGTTCAGGTCTTGAATTTAAATTAAATCCGGAAAAAAACTGGGCTCAGTTTTATGGTGCTGGTGGATCTAATACTGACATGGAAAAAATGAGTGATAAAGACTTTTTACTTCCGGGTGCCGGATCGTATCAGATAAAAGTTAATCTAAATACTCTGAAGTGGACGGCTACTCCATACTCTTGGGGAATTGTTGGGCCATCTCAACCAGGAGGCTGGGACAATAGTACTCCAATGAGTTATGATCATCAAAACAAAACCTGGAAAATTACGACCAGCTTAGTTCCCGGAGCTTTAAAATTTAGACTAAATAATAGCTGGACTATCAATTATGGTCCTGCAGATCCTTCAAAGAATACAATCAATTTGGACAATGGAGGTGCTTATGAAATTGGAGAGGCCGGAACTTATGAAGTAACTTTCAAAATAGAAGAAACTGATCCTGCATCTGATGGCTATCCGGCAACTGCAACTTGTACAATAGTTAAAAAATAATCTAGTCCTTAAAATTATGGTTTAGATTAGTTTGAGTTGATACCTGCCTTTTTGAGCGAAAGGCAGGCTATCTTAAAATTTAAAAGCTTTAAATCTCAACAATACTAGACTTATAAAACTAAAATTTAAAATTATGAAATCAAATATAAATATTGTCTATGTACTCGTGCTTGCATTAGCGTTTATATCGTGCAGCTCCTCTGATGACAATTCAAATTCAGATACACCTCCAGCCTATCCACAATATGGCACATCATTCGAAAAAATGCCCAGTAAGGAAGATGCCATAATTTATCAGGTCAACATTCGTGCATTTAGTCAGGCAGGAAACTTAAAAGGAGTTCAGGACAGACTATCGCAAATTCAGGAATTGGGTGCAAATGTAATTTACTTAATGCCGATTTTTCCTGTTGGAAAAGAAAGAGCTTCAGGAGAATTAGGTTCTCCATATGCCGTAAAAGATTATAAAGCGGTAAATCCTGATTTCGGAACTTTGCAGGACCTTCAAGTGTTGGTTGAAGAAGCGCATAAAAAAAATATGGCGGTTGTTCTGGACTGGGTTGCTAACCATACTGCCTGGGATAATACCTGGATTACAGAACATCCTGATTGGTATCAAAAAGGTGAAGACGGTAAAATAATACACCCGCCAGGAACTAATTATCTGGATGTTGCCCAATTGGATTTTAATAATACTGAAATGAAAAATGCCATGATTGATGCGATGTCCTACTGGGTTTACACAGCAAATATTGATGGCTTCAGATGTGATTATGCTGATTTTGTAGCTCCTGGTTTCTGGACGGATGCCATCACAAAATTAAGAAGTATCAAAAAAAATCAGAAGATATTAATGTTAGCTGAAGGCTCTAAAGTAAGTCATTTTACTTCTGGATTTGATTATACTTTTGGATTTAATTTCTTTAGTACTTTAGAAAAAGTTTTCAAGGAAAATGTATCTGCGACGACTTTACAAAATTCAAACGCTACTGAATATGCAAACACTTACAGCCCGGAAAACAAGGTGGTAAGATACACCAGCAATCATGATGTAAACTGGGCAGAAGGAACTCCACTTCAGCTTTTTGGAGGTAAAAAGGGATCAATAGCTAGTTTTGTTGTAGCTGCTTATATGAAATCTGTTCCGATGATTTATAACGGACAGGAAATTGGCTATGCACAAAAAATTGATTATTTCTCGAGAACTCCAATTGACTGGCCAACAGCAGATGCAGAAATGCTTGCCGAGTATAAAAAAATTATTGCTTTTAGAAATACCAGCAATGCAATTAAAAAAGGTGTCTTTACCGGGTACAGCAGTGATGCCGTTAGTGCATTTACAATGGTGAAGGATGCGGAAAAAGTATTAGTTCTTTCGAATCTGACAAATAATACCGTAAAATATCTTGTTCCTCCTTCATTAAAAGGAAGTTGGAAAGACGGTTTTACAGGAGTTGCGGTAACTTTAGATTTGGAAACTACACTGGCACCCTATCAATATTTAGTGTTAAAAAACTAATACTATACAATCTTCAAAATCAGATTTGAAAAAAACTAAATAACATGAATTTTCAATCCAATAAAAAAGTGTTTAGGATTTCTTTAAGCAAAAAAATTGCCCTTTGTCTTTTTTTCTGTGCCTGTTCATTATGGACTCAGGCACAGGAAATAGTTTCTCCTGACAAAAACCTTTCTTTAAAATTTGAACTGAAAGAAGGCGGAATCCCATCTTACCAATTATCATATAAACAAAAAGCAGTTATAAAACCAAGTTCTTTGGGTTTACAACTTCATAATATGCCTTCGTTTTTGGATGGTTTTACCGTAACAAATACAGCAAAATCCTCAGTTGATGATATCTGGAATCCAGTTTTAGGGGAAGAAAAAACAATTCGCAATAACTATAATGAACTGGTTGTCACATTGGCGCAAGCGAAAAACAACAACAGATATATCCGCATTCGTTTTCGTTTATTCAACGACGGATTGGGTTTTAGATATGAATTTCCAAAACAAAATGATTTAAGTTATTTTGTGATTAAGGAAGAACGTTCTGAATTTAATCTGGCAGGAAACCACAAAATTTTCTGGATTCCGGGAGATTATGATACCAACGAATACGCTTATACTACTTCGAAAATTTCTGAGATTCCTTCGTTGATGAAAAAAGCCACGATTGAAATCAATTCGCAATGGCCTATCAAAGAATTAGCGGTACAAACTCCATCAATGATGAAATCTGATGACGGGTTGTACATCAATATCCACGAAGCAGGCTTGATCAATTATCCGGCAATGTATCTTGAAGTTGATGCTGCAAACAATAAATTGAGAAGTCATTTAGCGCCTGATGCTGTTGGGGCAAAAGGATATATGCAGACAGATGCACAATCGCCCTGGAGAACTATTGTCGTAAGTGATAAAGCAACAGCTATTTTGGCTTCCAAATTAATTCTGAATCTTAACGAACCTACGAGTTACAAAGATGTTTCGTGGATCAAGCCGGTAAAATATATCGGGATTTGGTGGGAATATTTCGTAGCCGGAAAAAGTACCTGGGCATTCGGTCAAGAAAACAATGTAAAACTGACTGATGATTTTTCTAAGCTTACGCCGAATGGAAAACACGGAGCGACAACAGAACGTGCGAAAGAATATATTGATTTTGCTTCTAAAAATGGTTTTGATGCCATCCTGATCGAAGGCTGGAATATCGGCTGGGAGGACTGGATCAACAACTGGAAAGAAGACGTATTCGACTACGTAACCGCTTATCCTGATTTTGATGTAAAAGCCGTACGTGAATATGCCGCTTCAAAAGGTGTAAAAATTATGATGCACCACGAAACTTCAGGATCTGCAACCAATTATGAACGTCGTTTAGACCGTGCTTTTCAGTTTATGACTGATAACGGTTATAATGCGGTAAAAACCGGTTATGTTGGTAAAATTATTCCGCGTGGCGAACATCATGACGGGCAGTGGATGGTCAATCATTATATTCATGTAGCCAAACGCGCTGCCGATTATAAAATCATGATCAACAGCCACGAAGCAGTTCGCCCAACTGGATTAAACCGAACTTTTCCAAACTGGATTGCACAGGAATCTGCACGCGGAACCGAATTTGAATCAATGGGAGGATTAAACCCTGATCATACTACGATTTTGCCTTTTACCCGTTTGATGGGAGGACCAATGGATTTTACCCCGGGAATTTTCCAGACGGATCTTTCGTATTACGGAACAGGTAGTTCACAACGCGTGAATACGACTTTGGTAAAACAATTGGCGTATTATGTTACCATGTACAGTCCGTTGCAAATGGCGGCAGATATTCCGGGGAATTATGAGCGTTTTCCAGATGCTTTTCAGTTTATTAAAGATGTTGCTGTCGATTGGGATAACAGTTATATCCTGGAAGCTGAACCGGGAGACTACATCACTATTGCCCGTAAAGCAAAAGGAAAAGAGGAATGGTTTGTTGGAGGAATTACAGATGAAAATGCAAGAACCGCAAACCTTACATTCGATTATCTTCCTGCCGGCAAAAAATTCATTGCTACCCTTTATGCTGATGCCAAAAATGCCAATTGGGATAAAAACCCGCAAAAGTATACCGTTACTAAAGTTGTTGTAACTTCAAAAACAATTTTGAAACAGTATTTGGCTCCAGGCGGAGGTGTTGCAATCAGCATTAAAGAAGGAAATGCATCAGAATTAAAAGGATTGAAAAAGTTATAATTATTCACAGCAAGTGTAATTGTAAAAGAATATAACTCATAGAAATATAGTTAAAAGAAATTTATTCTGAGTGAATCGGCCATGTACGTTTCACTCAGTAGATTTCTATGTCTTGAAATTATACTCAGAATACCACAGATTAAAAATTTACAACTTGAAAACTATTAACCACAAATGTTTGTCAAATTTAAAACAATGCAAGTGAGAATGAATTTTAGTTAGAGATGCCGACAAGCATTCAAAAACCAGAATTATGAAAATTAAAACTATCACTCGATTTTTTAATAGTACCAAAACATTAATTTGTTTACTACTATTATTTGCAAGTTCCGTTTATGCACAAGATCCTCCGCAATACGGTACGCCATTTGCCGGTGTTCCGGATCCCAGAGATGTAAACATGTATCAGGTACATATTCGTCCGTTTAGTGCCAACGGAAATTTAGCCGGAGTAACCGCCCGATTAGATAATATCAAAGCACTTGGCACTAATGTTATTTATTTAATGCCCATTTACCCTCACGGTACAGATCCCAAAAGTTCCGCTTCTCCCTATTGTATTAAGGATTTTAAAGCTGTTGCCTCAGAGTATGGTTCATTGGCTGATCTGCGTACTTTAGTGGACGGTGCACATAATCGTGGAATGGCAGTTATTCTAGACGTTGCCATCAATGGAACATCCTGGGATAATCCCTGGACAATTCAACATCCTGAGTATTATAAGCGAAATGGGACTACGATTCAGCAGTTAGGAAATTATTCAGATATTGCAGCTCTTGATCTTAATAATTCAGGTACCAGAGCGGCTATAAAAGATGCGATGCGCTATTGGATTTTAGCTGCCAATATCGACGGTTATCGTTGTGATTATGCCAATAATCCTCCTCTTGATTTCTGGTCAGAAGTGATTGGAAATATCCGCGGAATTACATCTCATAAACTATTAATGCTTGCCGAAGGTGACAGGCAAACCAACTTTACTGCTGGATTTGACCTGAATTTCGGTGACAGATGGTTTTGGACTGGCTTAAAAGATGTGGCAGCAGGAGGTCCGGTTTCCCAGCGCTTTCAAACCATAAATGATTACGAATATGCAAATGCAACAGGTACAAATCAGGTTGTGCGTTTTACAGGAAATCATGATACGTATACCAACGAAAACGGAATACACAGGCCTTTTGTAGTCTTTAATAATCATAATGGTGTTGTCGCTAACTTTGTTGTTTCTGCTTATATGAAAGGGGTACCTTTTTTAATGAGCGGACAGGAAATCGATTACGAACCCAAAACCGATTGGCCCTGGACAGGCTTCAAATTCAACTGGTCACAAAATCCAACTGCTGCAGCTGATTTTGCCAAAGTTCTAAATTTCAGAAGCAGCAGTGCAGCCATCAGAAGGGGAAACTTAACGATGTATGCGAATGACGATATCAGTGTTTTTACCAAAACATTAAATACTGAAAAAGTGATCGTAATGTCGAACTTACGAAATGCTTCTAAATCATATGTTATTCCGGCTGCATTGGCGGGAACTTATGTCAATCCGTATAATAATGCTTCTGTGACTTTAACTGCCGGCACTACAAGATCATTTGGTGCTTATGAATATTTGGTTTTAACCAACTCGAATGTTGCGGTTGTTGCGGTAACCGGAGTTTCAGTTAATCCTGTAACTGCCACTATTGGTTTAGGTTCGTCTCAACAACTAAATGCAGCAATTGCTCCGGCAAACGCAACAAATAAAACGGTAACGTGGAGTTCTACCAATCCAGCAGTTGCAACGGTAAATTCATCCGGACTGGTTACTGCAGTTTCAGCAGGAACAGCTACTATTACAGCAACTTCCCAAAACGGAAATAAAACGGCCCCTGCAGTAATTACTGTAAATCCTGGTACTAATTTTACCGTTTATTTCTATAAACCATCAACTTGGGGAACCGGAATTAAAATTTATCATTGGAGTACTTTACCAGCAGGAGTTTTAGCTGATGCGTCATGGCCGGGCGTAAATATGAACAATAACGGAAATGGCTGGTACAGTTATACGTTTACCAACATAACTTCAACCAACTTAATTTTTAATGACGGAACGACTCAATCCGCAGATTTAAGCCGAAACAAAACGGGCTGGTACATAAACAGCACTTGGTATGATTCGAATCCGGGAACTGGTACTGCCGTTACCAGTGTGAGTTTAAGCCCGGCTTCAGCTTCATTATCAATTGGTGCAACCCAGCAATTAACGCCCACAGTTCTTCCTTCCAATGCGACAAATAAAATCGTTACTTACAGCTCAAATAATACCGCTGTTGCAACAGTAAACAGTTCTGGAGTGATAACAGCTGTTGCAAATGGAACTGCAGTTATTACCGTAACTACAGTTGACGGAAGTAAAACAAGCACTTGTGCCGTAACAGTTTCTACAACTCCGGCCGGTGGAACCTATTACACAATCAAAAACAGGTGGACAGGAGCTTATCTGTCTGATGCCGGAGCGAATGTAGGTTATGGAGCAAATGCTTCTGCCAACAATTACAAATGGCAAAAAATAGCAGTTGACGCTACTTATTTTGTATTAAAAAATGTTGCAACCGGCGAACTTATAAATATTGAAAGCCAAACAGGATCTGTTCAGTGTAATCTAACAGACACTGGTTTTTGGAGTGCGCAATGGTCGAGCGATAATGTGGATGGAACCTGGATCAGAATCAGAAACAGATGGCAGTCAGTAAATATTGTTCATGTTGAAAACCAAACCGGTTCTGCCCAATACGGCAATTCGCAAGATGGGTGGTTTAGTGCACAATGGCAGTTAGTACCGACAACTGTTGGAACAGCTAAATCTGCATTAAAAATTGAAGATGTTTCAACAGCTGAACCTGTAATTGGAATTTATCCGAATCCGGCAACTGATAATCAATTTCATGTATTAATGCCTGAATTAAAGAATGGAGATGTTGCTGTGATTACCGTTTCAGACCTGAATGGAAGAGCGGTTTTAACACACAGACTTTCTACATCAGGAAAAGTTGATCACCGGTTAGCTTCAGGAATTTATATTGTAAATATTGTGTCTAAAGATTTTAAAATAACTAAAAAACTGATTATTAAATAATTCTTTAAAAGTTGAAAATTCAATGGTGCATGAAAATATCATGCACCATTTTTTTATTTCTTTTTCCAAAAAAATCATTTTAAAATGAGTAATTAAATGCAAACCCAAAATCATTTTTTGAGGATATATTATTATTTATCATTACTGGTTTAAATGCTAATTCTTCGCTTACATTAAATTGTGATAAAGCGGCATCAATATTAGCATCAATAATATTTAAAACATAAAATCCAACCATAAATAATGCTGATAAATCTCTGTTTCTTTGAAATCCTTTTTGAGCTGCAATTAATTGACTTTCTGATAATCGTGCCAGATATTCAGAATCGCTGATGTTGCCCGAAAGTCTGTTTTTATATTCATCTCTGTATAAATTATGTTTTTTATGATTATCAATATATAAATAAGTACTTGTGCAAATTGCTCCATAAACTAAAGGAACTTTCCAGTATTTCTTATTATAAATCTGTCCTAAACCAGGCAAAATAGCCGAAAAGAAAGACGCTTTTGCAGGACGTAAAGGATCTATTGATTGTGATTTGAGAGAATCATTTTGAATGATTTTAATTTTTTCCTGAGCTGAAACTGAAGTTGATCCGAATAGTAAAAACAGAAAAATAAAATAATAGTACATGAATTGGTTTACTTTGAAATTTGGGTCAAAGTAAACTTTTTAGTTCTAAGATTTTTCTTAAATAAAAGATAAATAAACCTTAATCTTTAGCGCTAAATTATGCATTCTTAAAGGCAAATAAAAATCACTAAACCTCTCACCTAGCCCCGATAGCACTGGAAATCCTTTTATTCCGGTGTTCAGCATAAAAGATTGCAAGGGATAGCGGGACTGATGATCTTTTAAAACTTGATTTTCTGCTTCTAATAAATCTAAAGAAATTTACTCTCCCAACATCTCCATCAATTCCAACGCCCTTTTTGTAGATTTTACATTCTCGAAAGTCAATAAAAGCCGCAAGCCGTTTGGTGTTTGTTTTTCTTTCATGGTGCAAAGACTGTTTTGTTTTTGTACAAATTGCAAAACCTTTCTAAACTTCGAAGACTGGTAATAATCTGACTGCTGATCGGAGACGAAATAACCGATCATTTTGCCTTTTTTCATCACCAGTTTTTCGATTCCGATGTTGGTTGCAATCCATTTGATGCGAATACTGTTCATCAGGGCATTGGCACGTGGGGGCATTGGGCCGAAACGGTCAATTAATTTGTTTTGAAAAATAACCAGTTCTTCTTCGTTTTTTACTGAACCCAATTCGTTGTACAAACTGAGACGTTCCGTAACATTATTGATATATTCGTCAGAGAATAACAACTCAAAGTCGGTATCGATTTGTAAATCTTTTACATATTCCTTCGTTTCAATATCATTTTCTTCGGGATACAAATCTTTGAATTCGTTTTCTTTTAATTCCTCGATCGCTTCGTTCATGATTTTTTGGTACGTGTCAAAACCGATTTCGTTGATGAAACCACTTTGTTCTCCACCTAATAAATCTCCGGCACCACGAATCTCCAAATCTTTCATGGCAATGTTGAAACCGCTTCCCAATTCGCTGAATTGCTCCAGAGCCTGAATACGTTTTCTTGCATCTTCGGTCATGGATGAATACGGCGGACAGATGAAATAACAAAATGCTTTTTTGTTGCTTCGCCCTACACGACCTCGCATTTGATGGAGGTCTGACAATCCGAAATTATTGGCATTGTTGATGAAAATCGTGTTGGCATTTGGCACATCCAAACCACTTTCAATGATTGTGGTTGCCACCAAAACATCAAAATCGCCGTTCATGAAACCTAACATTAATTCCTCCAATTTGGCGCCTTCCATTTGTCCGTGGCCAATTCCGACTCTGGCGTTTGGCACCAGACGCTGAATCATTCCGGCTACTTCTTTTATATTTTCTATTCGGTTATTGATGAAGAAAACCTGTCCGTTTCTTTGAATTTCATACGAAATCGCATCCCGAATTATTTCTTCATTAAATCCAACCACATTGGTTTCTATCGGATAACGGTTTGGCGGAGGTGTTGTAATTACCGATAAATCGCGCGCTGCCATTAACGAAAACTGAAGCGTTCTCGGAATTGGCGTTGCCGTTAAGGTCAGTGTATCGACATTTGCAGCAATCGTTTTTAATTTATCTTTTACGTTGACACCAAACTTTTGTTCCTCATCCACAATCAATAAACCAAGGTCTTTAAAAACGACATTTTTGTTTACCAATTGATGTGTTCCAATTACGATGTCTAGTTTTCCTTCAGCTAAATCTTTTAAAGTTTGCGCTTTTTGTTTCGCCGTTCTGAATCGGTTTAAATACCCAATTGAAACCGGCATATCTTTTAATCGTTCTGTAAAAGTTCTATAATGTTGGTATGCCAAAATAGTCGTCGGAACCAAAATTGCCACTTGTTTGCTATTGTCAACGGCTTTAAAAGCGGCACGAATCGCAACCTCTGTTTTTCCGAAACCAACATCACCACAGACCAAACGATCCATTGGGCGATCGCTTTCCATGTCGGCTTTTACTTCTTGTGTTGATTTGGTTTGATCCGGTGTGTCTTCATAAATAAACGAACTTTCTAATTCGTTTTGCAGGTAACTATCCGGTGCAAACTGAAACCCTTTTTCCAATCTTCGTTTTGCATACAACTGAATTAAGTTGAAGGCAATATGTTTGACACGTGCTTTGGTTTTTTGTTTTAAAATCTTCCAGGCGTTCGATCCTAATTTATAAATTTTTGGAGGCGTACCGTCTTTTCCGTTGTATTTTGAGATTTTATGAAGCGAGTGAATGCTCACATATACAATATCATTATCAGCATAAACCAGTTTTATGGCTTCCTGCGTTTTACCTTCCACCTGAATTTTCTGCAAACCGCCAAACTTTCCAATTCCGTGATCAATGTGCGTTACATAATCGCCAACCGAAAGTGCCGTCAATTCTTTAAGCGTAATATTCTGCTTTTTAGAATAACCGTTTTTGATGTTGAATTTATGATAACGTTCAAAAATCTGATGATCGGTATACGCCGTAATTTGATTTTCTTCGTCAATAAAACCCTGGTACAAAGGCAATACAACGGTGTGATATTGCTTTCGGATGTTTTCTGAATTGGCTTCGTCAAGACTTTCAAAAATATCATGAAAACGTTTGGCCTGTGCCTCATTCGAACAAAACAGATAATTTTTATAGCCGTTGAAATGATTATCACTCAGGTTATTCAGCAATAAATCAAATTGTTTGTTGAAGGATGGCTGAGGCTGAATATGAAATTCGAATTTTTTTGTGGTTTTAAAAATGGGTTTTGATGCCAGTTCTACAATCGAAAAATCCAATGACCGTTTGATCAGCGATGCCTGATTTAAAAATAATTGGTCAGGAGTGGCGTGTTTTATTTCTCCCGAAAGTTTACCATAAGCTTCTTCTGCCCTTGCAAATTGTTTGTCTAGCTGACTGAAAAGTCCATCGGTATTTTGAATAAAAATTACCGTTTTCTCTGAAATGTAATCCAAAAAACTTTCGCGGTTTTCCTGAAATATCTTGTTTTCGACATTCGGGATAATCGTGATTTTTTTATGGGTTTCAACAGATAATTGTGTTTCAACATCAAAGCTTCTGATACTGTCTACTTCGTTACCGAAAAACTCAATTCTATAAGGATGATCGTTTGAAAAAGAAAACACATCAACAATTCCTCCACGAACCGAAAATTCTCCGGGTTCTGTAATAAAATCGACTCTTTTGAATTCGTATTCGAACAAAACTTCGTTGATAAAATCAATTGAAATTTTATCGTTCAAAGCAACTTTTAAAGTGTTTTTGTCTAATTGTTGTCTCGTCACTACTTTCTCAAAAAGTGCTTCCGGATACGTAACAATTATTGCCGGTTTTTTACGGGAATTGATTCGGTTTAAAACCTCAGCGCGAAGCAAAACATTGGCATTATCAGTTTCATCAACCTGATACGGACGACGAAATGAAGCCGGATAAAACAACACATCTTGTTCGCCGATCATCTGTTCCAAATCATTGAGATAATAAGCGGCTTCTTCCTTATTGTCTAAAACAACTAAAAAAGGCAATTCTGTTTTTTTGAAAACAGCACGTAAAACAAATGAAACTGCAGATCCTAACAAGCCGTTAAGATGCATTTTTATCTGGTTGTGTTCTATTAATTCCGTTGCAATCTGCTGCGTTTTAGGCAAATTGTCATAGGTGGTATATAAGGCGTTTTTACTCAACTTTTGGTAAATTTTGATCTATATTTCGTAACGGCGTCGGCGCCATATTGGAATTTGGAATGGCACGTGTTGTGTCTAACATTCTTAGAAAATCTTCTTCTCCCTGCTCTTTTGGAATTTTGCTTTTTACAACAATGTTATCCATCTGTCTTTCTAATGAAACTAATTCCTTGTTGATTTCACCTATTAAAAAAGTCACTTTTTCATCAGGAATTTTATGCAGATGAATAAATAAATCCATCATTTTTACTTTTGTAATCAAACTTGAAATTCGGCTTTTTATCTGAGGCTGATTAAATTGCGCCGGAATATTATTGTTTAGCGCCATTGCCTTTTTAGCAATTGCGGCAGATTTTTTCTGAAAAGCCCCAATTGTTTTTCTTGGTTTCTGGTCTAATTCTTTTAAAAATTCGCGCCATTCTTTCCAGGTATTTACATTTTGTTCTGAAACCTCATTAATAGGTTCGTCAATAAATATCCATGCTTTATTAATATTATTAAAAATGATGTCTTTCTTTTTTGCTTCTTTTTTATTTTCAGCAAGGCGCTTTTCATTTTCATCCTGACAGGAATTCAGCATAAAAACTAAAAACAGAAAAAGAGATATTTTGTATTTCATATATGTAAAATTTATTTTTATGGTCATATATGTTATCGCCTTTTATTTATTACTGTTTGGCTGAGCAAACTTTTATTAATGGCGATTTCATCTGTTACAACTTTAGGCTGCAAAGTTACAAGTAAATTTACAATTATGAATTTTGATTTACAAGCATTTTGGCTAAGTTTAAGAAAGCTTTTTGAAAGAGAATTAAATAAAAAATAATATTATTTGTTATTAAATTCATAATTTAACATTCTTAAAATCATGATTATTTACGAATATATTATATTTGTTCTTTAAATACATTCTAATGAATCCAAAAATACTAATCATTGGCGCTTGTGGTCAAATCGGAACGGAACTGACACAAAAATTACGTAAGCTATACGGAACAGAAAATGTGATTGCTTCTGATATTCGAAAACTAAATACTGATGTGGTCAATTCAGGTCCGTTTGAAGTGGTCAATGCATTAGATTTTAATCAGATTGAACATCTTGTTGAAATTCATCAAATTACAGATGTGTATTTAATGGCGGCGCTTTTATCAGCTACAGCTGAAAAAAATCCTGCCTTTGCCTGGGATCTGAATATGAACTCCTTATTTCATGTTTTGAATCTGGCGAAAGCAAAAAAAATAAAAAAGATATTCTGGCCATCCAGTATTGCTGTTTTTGGACCTACGACGCCAAAAGAAAACACGCCTCAATATACCATTATGGAACCTTCGACCGTTTACGGAATCAGCAAACAAGCCGGAGAAAGATGGTGCGAATATTACCATAACATTTACGGCGTTGATGTGAGAAGTATACGTTATCCGGGTCTGATTAGCTGGTCGACACCACCTGGAGGCGGAACTACGGATTATGCTGTTGATATTTTTCACAAAGCAATTGCCGATAAAAAATACGAATGCTTTTTATCATCAGAAACCAAAATGCCGATGATGTATATGGAAGATGCCATTGATGCCACAATCAACATCATGAAAGCTCCTGTTGAAGAAATCAAAATTCATTCTTCCTATAATTTAGCTGCGATGAGTTTTACTCCAACTGAAATTGCTGCTGAAATCAAAAAACACATTCCCGAATTTGAGATTACTTACAATCCTGATTTCCGCCAGAAAATTGCGGACAGCTGGCCTGCCAGTATCGATGATGCTGATGCAAGAAAAGACTGGGGCTGGAAACATACTTTTGATTTGGAGTCGATGACTAAGGATATGCTGGAGCATTTGGGATAGTGAATCATCATCCTTTTTGTGTTTAAATATTTGATTCGTCTTTAGTGGGGATTGATGAATACATTATCAGGCAAGCCTTAACTTGTCTATTCCAACACTTCCTCAGACTCTTCATCTTCTTCGCCTGATCTATTTTGTTTAGACGGGGGCAATTGTGTGTATTTTACTAATTTATCAAATGCCTGATTGTAAACCAAGACCTCATCAGGCTGATTAATTTGCTTTAACACAATACCATCAAATTCAGTTTCTACTTTGTTTTCCTTACCCATATATATCGGCCTGACAAAATCTTCTCCATCGGAACTGGTTTTTAAATGTCCCAATAATACCCTATCGTAGAACGTTTCATTATACACCAGATAATATTCTATATTTTTTTCATACGGATGATTTTTTGTTGCATAAACGAGTAAGATGTAATAATCTTCTAAACTGCTTGTCTTGTTATTAAGTAATATGGCAACTTCTTTTTTGCCTTTACCGGTTAATTCTCCCTTCCATATCAAATCAATACTTGTCTGTTGTCCTTTAATTTTATACCGATAATTTTTACCTTCGTCTGATTCATAAAAAGCAATAAGTCCCTGTTTTACATCATAAGGCAATGCACTCACTCCATAATTACTTACCGACTCTCCAAAGTAGTTTTTATAGGTATTATTAAATTCTTCATTAGTTATTAATGCATCATAACGATTTTGTGATGATAAAAATATCGGATATTCAGCCGCTCCTTTTATAGCAAGCCTTAGATAAGAAATCAACAATCCTTGTTCATGAGTACCCTGATAATTATTTATATTTTTTATTGTATTGTCATCAATTAGTGAATATCTCATCTTTTCTCTATCATCACTTGGGTTTACTGCGTATAATTTATCATCAAACTCCAATGTATACAATGTATCGGGCAGTTTATTAAACTCTCTTTCAAATTCTGCGTTTAGTAGTTTTCCTTTTAATACATATCCATTGTTACCAACAAAAACATACGGTTCAATCAGGAAAGTTGCTGCATCAGTAGAAGTTTTATTATTTGAACCTTCATTTTCAATAGCATAAAATTGGCTAAATAAGTTGGAATTAATAGCAAAGTAAATTAAGCCTGCAAGTAATGTCGTTATTATTAAAATAATGATTATCGTTTTTTTCTTCATTATGACCCGATTGTATTTGAATTTTAAGAGGTGATTTATACACCTTAAGAAATCTTATTCATTAATAACTTTAGGATTATTATTTTTTTGAGCCAAAAATAGAAAATAAAAGTGCATTTGTAGTATTTTGATTATGTATTTTTTTTCTATCTAATTTTTAAATAAAAAAAAGTCAAAGCTGGACCAGCTTTGACTTTTCAACGAAATAAATTCTAAAATTATTTCACTTCAAAAACATTATTTGCAGCTTTTACATCAGCCATTAATCCGCTTGGATCGATGGTGATTTTTTTGATTGCTGTTTTGTTTTTATCAATTGTAAAACTGTAATTCGACTGTGCCCATGCCCAATCTTCCAATACGGTTCTCTTTGTGTTCGTGTTTGGATTTGGATTTGGTTTAATGAAATTCATCATTCTTAATGGAATATGAAAATTTTCAGAAGTTCCGTCCGCATAGTCTACTTTTAAATCGATTGGCATTGGCATTCTTCCAATTCTTTCCAGCGTAATAGTTGTTTTTCCAGAATTGTCTGCAACCTCTTTAATGCCGTAATCAATCGTATTTAAAGTTTGTGTCCAATCTGTTAAATACCAATCTAACTCAGCTCCGGAAACCCTTTCAGCTGTTCTTTTGATATCATTTGGCGTTGGATGTTTGAATTTGAAATCGTTATAATATCTTTTTAAAGTTTCATCAACATTTTCCTTTCCAATTACATATTCCAATTGCGACAAAAAGATGCTTCCTTTAATGTAAGACGAAATACTATAAGGCCTGTTTTCATCATAACGATCACCATGAGTGGTTTGTGGCTGCTCCTTACCGGAATTGACTAAACTGTAATAAGCAGCATAATTCCCTTTAAACGGGTTAGCAACTTTTTTATCGCCTTTTAATTCATTCAAAGCCATATCTTCAATGTAGGTTGTAAAACCTTCATCCATCCACGGGTGTTTGGACTCATTTGAAGCCAAAATATGCTGAAACCAGGAATGCCCAAGTTCATGTGTAGCGGTTCCTAAAATTCCTTCGAGCGTACCATTCCCTAACATTAACGTACACATGGCATATTCCATTCCGCCATCTCCGCCCTGAATAAAAGAATATTGTTTATATGGATATTGACCTACTTTTTGGTTGTAAAAATCCATTACCTTAACCATTAACGGCTGTAATTGCTTCCAGTTTTCTGTGGTCTTAGGATTGTTTTTGTAGAAGAAATGCAAATCTACATCGTTGGGTCCTTTTACAATATCATGTGTATATTCCTTGTCAGCTGCCCAGGTAAAATCATGCACATCCGGTGCTATAAAATGCCATGTCAGTGTTTTGGTTTTCTTTGGATAAGTCACTGTAACACCAACATCTTCATAGCCATGTCCAATTTTATTTTTATCCTGTAAATATCCGGAACCACCAATTGTATAGTCTTTATCAATAGTGATTTTTACATCAAAATTACCCCAAACGCCATGAAATTCCCTGGCAATATAGGGATCTGCATGCCATCCTTCAAAATCAAATTCGGCTAATTTAGGATACCATTGCGACATCGATAATTCTACACCTTCAGAATTGTTTCTTCCCGCACGGCGAACCTGAACCGGAACCTGTCCGTCAAAATCCAAAGTAAAAGTCGATTTGGAATTCGGCAGAATTGGTTTCGCCAGAGTCACTTCGAAAATAGTTCCGGAAGTTCTGGTTTGCGCTGTTACGCCATCCTGTTTGAAACTAGTAATTTTCAGAAATCCGGTTTCATTTGGTTTCAACGTTTCAATTCGGCTTTGCTTCACGTCTTTTCCGTCAGCACCTTTTACTTTGTTTACCATTCTTCCATCAGGATCTTTTATAAAATGAAGACGTGCATCCATCTCGCTCCCTGGCTGGAAAGCGTTAAAGAACAAATGGTAATATACTTTTTTTAAGGTATCAGAAGAGTTATTCGAATAAACCAGTTCTTGTTTTCCTTTGTACTGATAGCTTTTTACATCCATTGAAACTTCCATCTTGTAATCGGCATGCTGCTGCCAATAAGAGGTGTTTTGTGCAAAAGAAGTCTGGAGACCAAAACTCAAAAAAGAAAGTAGGATAATTTTTTTCATTTGGATAGTGTGTGGTATTAAAAATAACAAGTTTACAAAAAAGGCTCTTGTAAACTTGTTATTGAATTATATAAAATTTTAGTCTTTTATTTTTTAGACATTTTTTCAGCCATCAATAAAGCATTATAAGCGTTTACCATTTTAGCCGTTTTGGATGATTCAGCAGATGAAACCGCTACAGGCTCCTGATTTGGATTTGGATTTTCTCCTAACACAACCATAGCCGGAAGAGCAACTCCTGAATCCATTAAAATTTGTTTTACCTGTTTTGCCTTTAGTTTTGGATAATAAGAACGAATCAATGTAGCTACACCTGCCGCATTTGGCGATGCCATTGAAGTTCCCTGTAAATATTTGTATTTGTTGTTTGGAACCGTTGCGTAAATTTCTTCTCCCGGTGCAAAAACATCCACATTTATTTTTCCGAAGTTGGAGAATTCCGCCACTACATTTTTTCCATAGGATTTATTGATAGCTCCAATCGTAATCAGGTTATCCGCAAATTCCTTAATGTTGTCTTCAGAATCATTCGGGTAATTGATGTTTTTAGTTTCATCAATATTGTATCCATCATTTCCTGCCGCATGAACAATCAAAACATCTTTTTTACGGGCATATTTTATGGCATCATATACCCATTTTTTTTGTGGGGAAAAACTTTTTCCGAAACTTCCATTAATCACTTTTGCTCCATTATCAACAGCATAGCGAATTGCCAAAGCGATATCTTTATCATATTCGTCTCCATCCGGAACTGCTCTCACCGTTAAAATTTCAACATTGTTGGCTACACCGTCGCCACCTAAACCGTTGTTTCTTACTTGTGCAATAATTCCGGCAACGTGAGTTCCGTGAAGCGCTTTTTCTTTGTCCGGTCCAAAAACAATATTGTTACCATAGCTGGTTTTCTTAATATCCTCAGCGTTGTCACCTAAAATTTTTCTTCCGTCAAAATCTTTGTTTAAGTTATAATTCAATTCACCATACACATGTTCTCTGTAATCTTCCAATTCTGATTCAGGATCAAACGTTGGTCCTGCATTAGTAAGAATCTGAGTCATGATCATTTTGCTCCTGCTCACATTTGGATCAGTAGATGTAATGCCTGAAACGTCTGCAAGCGTATATTTTTCTTTATTTAAGGTTGTTTTTATTGTCTTATGAACATCCAGCAAAAGATCCACTTGCTGTTTGTCTTTCAATGCTTTTTGATATCTCTCATCATATTGCGCCAAGGCATTTTTATATTGCTCTGAGCCATCATCCCCTTTTTTAACGATACGGGTCATTTCCAGGTTTTCATTCACAATATCACCCAGAAAATTCCAGCCGTGAATATCATCAACATAGCCATTTTTATCGTCATCAATTCCGTTTCCCGGGATTTCTTTTGGATTAGTCCAGATCATTCCTTTTAGATCTTCATGCTCGATATCAACACCTGAATCCACGATTCCGACAATTACTTTTTTTCCGGTTTTTCCTTGCAGTAATTCGGCATAAGCCTTATCCACACTCATTCCGGGAATAGAGTCTTTTATTAAGTCAAGATGACTCCATCTTTTTAGTTCGTTATCTGTAAGCGGCGCTTTTTTAACTACCGATAAAGGCGCTGTAATAAATTCTTTAGTTGTTGAAACTTGCGCCTGCATTGTAGCGCTGCAGCCTGCTAAAACAAGTAATGCAAAAGCAGACAATTTGAGAGGTTTTATATGACTCATGTAATAATAAATAGACGTTTAAAATAATTCGACTAAATTATACTATTTTGTTATAAAAAAAATAGATGTTAACAGTGTGTTATGATTTTAAAGTAAACTTTTCAAATAATTATTATTGAGATTTGGGATTTATTATATCTAAAGCTTATCTTTTAAATTAATTAAATATCAGGAACATAACATACTCATTAAATGTAATTTTTATTACGTTTTTCTTCGGCATATTTGAGATTGTTGTCGTATAATTGTATTTCGGAACTTACATAAGCCTATGAAAACAAAACTACTCTTATTGCTTCTTTTAGCCAATTTTTCAATCTATGCGCAATTCACTTCAATTCCAGATATTAATTTTGAAAAAAAATTAATCGCATTAGGCATTGATTCCGGACCAATAGATGCACAAGTACTCACTGCTAATATTTCTACACTAACAGTTTTAGAGGTAAGAAATAGTTCCATTACTAATTTGAGTGGCATACAGGACTTTGTTAGTTTAAGAACTCTTAGTTGCGGTAACAACTATATTACTTCATTGGATATTACGAAATTAACTGCCCTAAATTCTTTGTCTATTGATAATAATAAGCTAACAACAATCGATCTGTCAAAAAATATTAATTTAAAGTGGCTTGATGTACAGCTTAATAACTTCGTAAGTTTAGATGTTAGTAAGAACACAGTTTTAGAAACTTTAAGATGTGGCATGAATAAAATTACTAGTATTGATATTTCTAAAAACACATTGCTAACTGATTTTCATTGTAGTTTTAATCCTATCACAAGTTTAAATGTAACAAATAATACTAAATTAGTAAGTCTGGGCTGTTCGAATGGGATAACAGTGTTAGACCTTTCTAAAAACAGCGCTTTGGTTAATCTTGATTGTTCAGCTTCAAATATCAAAAGTTTAGATATTTCCAATTGCCCAAAATTGACTTCTTTCAAATGTAATGATGTAGACTCTCTTATTTCTTTAAACTTAAAAAACGGGAATAATATCAATTTTACTGTTTTTGACATTAGGGGAAATTATGGGTTAAATTGCGTACAGGTTGATGATCCTTTATATTCTAATCGCTATTGGCTAAGTTTAAAAGAAGCTACATCTGTTTTTAGTACCAATTGTTATGGATATACCACAATTCCAGATCCTAATTTTGAAGATAAGTTAATTGCACGGGGTATTGATAAAGACGGCAAAAATGGAAAGGTCCTGACATTTAGTATTGAAAAAATTACCAATGTGAATCTAAGTGCCAGTTCCATATCAAATCTGAGTGGAATTGAAGATTTTGCCAACTTACAAATTTTGTATTGCAACTCTAACCAGATTGCCAACGTAAATCTTTCTAAAAACAGTAACTTAACCTATCTTGATATTTCTAAAAATAATCTAACTAGTTTAGATCTTACACAAAATACCGTTTTAACTGATTTAAACGTTGATTCTAATTTATTGACAGGATTAGATGTTTCAAAAAATTTTTCATTAATTAATTTATCATGTTCTTTTAATCAGTTAACTCAATTTGATATTACAACAAACACACTTTTAAAAAGTTTAAACTGTTCAAATAATAACTTAACGGATTTAAATTTAAAAAATAATAACAATAGCATTTTAACAACTCTTGATTTAAGAACAAATCCGTCTCTCAGCTGTATTTTAGTAGATAATAAAACATATTCTGATACCTATTGGACTGCTAAAAAAGATGCCACAGCAAACTTTAACCATTCTACTTGTGATCTTTACACATTAATTCCGGATGCTAAATTTGAAACTAAATTAATTGCCCTTGGTATTGATTCAGGTAGTATTGACGGAAAAGTGCTAACCGCGAATATTAATACAATAACTAGTCTGGATGTATCCTCAAGTTCAATTACCGATTTAAAAGGAATTGAAAATTTTACCTCTCTAAAAGAATTGGTATGTTTAGAAAACAGAATAACTAACCTAAATCTTTCTCAAAATTTTGAACTGACAAATTTAGATTGCGATAAAAATGCTTTAACTACTTTAAATATTTCTAAAAACTCGTTATTAACAGATCTAATTTGCAATAATAATAATTTGTCTTCTCTAGATATTTCTAAGAACATTAATCTTATTAATTTAAACTGTGCAAGCAATCAGCTTTTGAATATTGATGTAACAAAAAACACAAAACTGCTTAGTTTTAATTTTAATGGAAATCAATTAAAATCATTAGATATTTCCAAAAATACTGTTTTAAAAACTTTAGACTGTGGAGGCAATCAATTTGCGGTATTGGATTTCTCAAAAAACACTACTCTGATCAATTTAAACTGTAATAGAAATAAACTAGAATATTTGAATTTGAAAAACGGAAAAAACAATCTTTTAATTGAACCCGATTTCAAAAATAATCCAAAATTAACATGTATTTTAGTTGACAATGCTTCTTATTCTGATACCAATTGGACAGATTCAAAACAGGACAATGCAAGCTATAATGAAACTACCTGCTCTGTTTTAATTCCGGATCCTTATTTTGAAGATAAATTAATTGGATTAGGTATTGATAAAGACGGTAAAAACGGCCAGATAGCTATATCAAGTGCTTTGGGAGTATCCTATTTAAATGTTGGAAGCAGTTTAATATCTGACCTGACAGGAATTCAAAGTTTTAAAAACTTAAAAATTTTAGAATGCGCAAGTAATAGACTTATCACTGTAGACTTGTCAAAAAATACAGAGTTGACAGAATTAAGCATACCAATGAACAAACTGACAAATCTGGATCTTTCAAAAAATACGGCTTTAACAAAGTTAACTTGCTATTCTAATCTTTTAACAAATCTTGACACTTCGTTTAATCCTGCTTTAATAAACTTATCCTGCGACAGAAACAAACTAACAACTCTAAATGTATCAAAAAATAATCTGTTAACTTATTTAGATTGTTCTCAAAATCAATTATCAACTTTAAATGTCAGCCAAAATATAGCTTTGATTAATTTAGATTGTTCTACAAATCAATTAACGAATCTTGATGTTTCGAAAAACAGTTCACTAACTTGGTTTCTTTGTAAGTCAAATAAAATAGAAACTTTAGATGTTTCAGGTAATCTTGCCTTAAAACAATTGACTTGTTCTGATAATAAACTAACCAGTCTGGATGTTACTAAAAATAATTCATTGACCATTTTTGAATGCAGTTCTAACAGTCTGGAATATCTGAATGTAAAAAACGGAAACAATACTCGTATACAAAGAGCTTTATTTGGATATAATCCTAACTTGTTTTGTATTTTAGTTGATGATGCCGCCAAGGCTTATAGTTATTATACCGCTTGGAAAAAAGACACAGAAGCAACTTATTCTGATACATTTTGTGATGTTACCTTTACATTGATTCCTGATTCTAATTTTGAAGACAAACTTATCGAGTATGAGATTGACACTGACGGAAAAAATGGAAAAGTATTAAACAAAAGTATTACTTCAATTACTTCGTTACATGTTTTTTCAAGTTCTATTTCAGACTTAACGGGTATAGAAGGCTTTACAAATTTAGAATCTTTAAATATTGAAGACAATAAGCTAACAAGTCTCGATGTATCTAAAAACCTTTCACTAACAACCCTGAACTGTGGAAAAAATAAATTGACAAATCTTGATATTTCAAAAAATATTTCATTAGTCGAAGTCCTCTGTGGAAATAATCAATTAACAGAACTGGATGTTTCGAACAATATAGCACTTATAGTTCTACACTGTGGTTTTAATCAGTTAAAAAATCTGGACATAACTAAAAATAAACAACTTGAAACTTTGTATTGTAATTCTAATCAGCTTGAAAATCTGAATTTAAAAAATGGAAACAATAATGCATTGTACGATAATAATTTTAAACTAAATCCAAACTTAAAGTGTATCCTTGTTGACAATGCTTTGTATTCTGATTATAACTGGAAAGAAGACAAAGATAATACTGCGGTTTATAGCCAAACTCCCTGCAACGCAGTTTACACATTAATTCCTGACCCTGCTTTTGAAAAAGAATTGGTCGAATTGGGAATTGACAAAGACGGTATTAACGGAAAAGTTCTTACTTCGGACATATCCGAAATAACTTCTCTGAGCATTGGAAAAAAAGCAATAAAATATTTAACAGGTATAGAGGATTTTAAAGCTTTGAATTCTTTATCCATAGAGGATAATTTTCTAACGTTTTTAAATGTTTCTAAAAATTTAGATTTAAAAACTTTAACTATTTCTAATAATCTGCTCACAGATGTAGATGTATCTAAAAACACAGCACTAACATCTTTAACCATTAATAATTGTCAAATAACAAACATTAATTTAAATTCCAATATAAATTTAAAAAGTTTAGATGTATCTAATAATAAATTAACAGCACTAGACTTATCAAAAAATACAACACTAACTTCTGTAATCGCTTCATCAAACCAGTTAATCAGTTTGAATTTAAAAAACGGTAAAAATACATTGTTAATGAGCAAGTATCTTTCATTTATATCAAATCCAAAATTATACTGTATTCTGGTTGATGACGTAATATATTCTAATACCAATTGGAAATCTAATAAAGACGAAGCTGCTAAATATAATACAGAATGTACTGGTGAAATTGTCTTACCCGTAAATAATTTTACAGTCGAGGCTACGGGTGAATCGTGTATTGGAGAAAATAATGGGAAAATAAATATCAAGGCCAAAGAAATATTTGCGTACTCAGCAAATATCGGTAATAAGAATTATGATTTTACCGATAATCAATTAACTATTAATGATCTGGCACCAGGAAATTATTTTGTTTCAATTACTATTCCTGGAGAAATTTTTGAACAAAATTTTAATATTTTCATTTTAAAAGGTGCTGCAGTTACCGGAAAAACAATTATAAATTCTAAAAAAGTAGAAATTGAAATTACTGAAGGAACGGCACCGTTTACCATTTTTGTAGACGGAACAGAACAATTTCAAACTACTGATTCTAATTTTAATATACAAGTTCAAAATGGTGGATTAATTGAAGTTGCAACGGCAAAAGCTTGCGAAGGTATTTTTTCTAAAAAAATTGAAACATTGGATCTTTTGAGCACTTTGGCTTCTTATCCTAATCCAACTTCCGGGATTTTTGAAATTGAAATACCAACTAACAAAACCGAGATTAAAATTGAGTTGTATAATATAGCCGGTAAATTAATTTCGCAAGAAACTTATAACATCCAAAACAGAAAAGCACAATTAAATCTGGAAAATCAAGCCTCAGGAATTTATACTGCCAAAATCAATTTAGAAACTCCGGAATATCTTAAAATTATAAAAAAATAAAGATGAAGTATTTTATATATCTAACACTATTAAACATTTTACTTACCTCGTGCTCAGGGAGTGACGATTCTACCTTAGAAAATGAACCACCAACCGTCCCAATATTAGTTAATCCAACCGATAATCAATTATGCCTGGACAACAATGTTTCTTTTGAATGGAATAGGTCTACTGACGTTAATAGAGATTCGATCACCTATCAGATTCAACTAGCTAAAGAGAATACTTTTGCTCAAATTGAAAAAACATTTGAAAAGTCAGATAATATAGCATCTTTTACATTGTCTAAAAATACCGCTTATTATTGGAGAATAAAAGCAATAGACAGTAAAGGGTCCGCAAGTGCTTTTTCTACGATTTTCAAATTTTATACTTCTGGTGACGCTGTGGTAAATCATCTTCCATTTGCTCCAGATTTAACACAGCCACTTATAAATAGTGTTTTAACAGGAACTATCGCGACTTTAGGATGGACTGCTTCTGATGTTGACGTTACAGACGTCCTTTCTTACGATGTTTATTTTGGATCAATTAATCCACCAACAGAGAAGATTGGTGATAATATATCCACGATTTCAACCACTATTACAGTTGAACCTGCAAAACAATATTTCTGGAGAGTTGTTGTAAAAGACAACAAAGGAGGAGAAACTATAGGTCAGGTTTGGAAATTCAAAACTAATTAGAAATATAAACTAAAATCCTACTTTCAAAATAATGAAAATGGGATTTTTTTTATGCATATAATTTTTTCTAAAGAATCTCTTCGCAAGTAAAAACTTCCTTCAACCGAACCCCTTTTTCGGTATTTTCTACTGTTATAATTTGATTATGTGCATCATGTTCCAGAAACAGATAATAATTATTCGTGGCAGCAGCATTTAAAAATTTCTCTTTTTCGTCTAATGTTAAAAGCGGTCTTGTGTCATACCCCATAATATAAGGCAACGGAATGTGTCCGGCGGTAGCCAACAAATCGGCACAAAAAACTATTGTTTTATCTTTATACTGAATGTGCGGAATCATTTGCTTTTCGGTATGGCCATCGGCAAAGAAAATTCCGAAACCCAATTCTGATTGAGATAAAAAATCGCTTCCGGGTCTCTTTATAAAATTCAGCTGGCCGCTTTGCTGCATCGGCAAAATATTCTCAGATAAAAAAGAAGCTTTTTCGCGGTTGTTAGGTTTTGTAGCCCAGTCCCAATGATTGTCATTGGTCCAGAATTTAGCATTTTTAAACGCTGGTTCGTAACCCGTTTTATCTGAGTTCCATTGTACACTTCCACCGCAATGATCAAAATGTAAATGGGTCATGAAAACATCGGTAATATCATCTCTGTGGAAACCATATTTTGCCAGAGAGCCATCAAGTGAATGCGTTCCCCAAAGAGAATAATAACCAAAAAACTTTTCTGATTGTTTATTGCCCATTCCGGTATCAATCAAAATTAAACGGTTTCCTTCTTCAATAAGTAAACAACGTGCTGCAATATCAATTAGATTATTAGCATCGGCAGGATTTGTTTTATTCCAGATTGTTTTCGGAACAACTCCAAACATTGCACCTCCATCTAGTTTAAAATTTCCGGATTCTATGGGGTAAAGTTTCATTTTTTATTGTGTTAAATTCAGAATAATATGCAATTTAATCCTTTCATTTTTATTTACTACGCTTATTTGCGTATTTTAGAAGTGTATTATTATTTTTAATATTGTCAGATAAATCAAGGAAAATGAAAAAAAGGATTGGCATTGTGGAGGACAACCGTGATTTACGTGAAGCATTAGCCATGATGATTCAGTTTACGGAACAATATGAACTCGCAGGCACTTTTGAAAATGCAGAATCCGCAATAGAAATGGTGCCCACAATAACCATCGATGCCTTATTGATGGATGTAAATTTACCCGGATATAATGGATATGAATGCGTTTCGATTTTAAAAGCGAAAAAACCCAGCCTTCTTTTTATCATGTGTACTTCCTATGAAGATGATGAAATTATTTTTAAAAGTTTAAAGGCAGGAGCCAGCGGATATATTTTAAAAACCGAAGGTCCAACGAAAATCATTGATGCCCTGAACGATTTATTCGATGGCGGAAGTCCTATGAGCAGTAGTATTGCCAGAAAAGTTGTGGCAAGTTTTTCTAAATTTGAAGGAATAGATGAAAGTGTTCAATTATTAACGCCTCGCGAGAACGAAATTTTAGAATTACTGGCTACCGGAAAAATGAACAAGGAAGTAGCAGATAATCTTCAGATAAGCGGAGGAACGGTCCGAAAACACATTCAGCATATTTATGAAAAACTTCAGGTTAACACCAGAGTTGAAGCGGTAAACTTATATCTAAAAAGATAATTTTAAAAAAAGGGAAATGAAATTATATTACTCCTTTTTAATTATATTTTCTTCTGTTTTTGTTTTTTCTCAGGAAACAATTTCAGATAAAAAAAAGGCATTTGATAAATGCACAACCGGTAATTGTAAAATAACCCGTTCAATCGCTATTTCAGAATATTATCTGGAACTCGACAAAATTGAAGCATCTCAAAAGTGGCTGAATTATTCTAAAAAATTGCTGATAAAGTATCCAAATGATAATCAACAATATTGTGTCAATAGTTTACAGTCTGAGCTTTTTTATTATTCCGGATTGTATCAATTTGGTTTGCACGAAGCCCAGAAGGCTATAAAATTAGCCAAGGAATCTAAAGACAGTTTACACCTTTCCAACGCTTTTCTTATTGAAGGAATTAATTGGTATGAAATGGGGAAAATAGCAAAAGCCGAGGCCTCTTATCATAAAGCAAAGAAATATTTTCCTGTCAAACCCAACATCAATCACAAAAGATATCAAATCAACAAAGAATATATTTATAATGATATTGCCCAATTAAAAATTAAAACCCGGCAATTGGATTCGGCCTATTTTTACAATAAAAAGGCATACGGTTTTGCTAAAAATTTAAAAGACCAAAGATGTATTGCCAATGTTGAACGTACTTTTGGAGAATTATTTTTAAAACAAAACAAAAAAGATTCAGCTGATTTTTATTTCAAAAAAAGTATCCAAACATCTTTAGATGCTACTATTTATGACACTGCTTTGATAGGTTTAGGAAGTTTAATTGAATCCAATTCTAAAGGAACTGAAACTGTAAACTATTATTTTGAGAAAGGGCAGGAAATAATAAAACGACATAATGTAAATCCTTCTTTTCAAAAACTTTTTTACGAGCAGTCATTAGCTAAATTTCAATCCCTTAATGATAAAAATTTAGTATTATCAACGCAGGGGAAATTATTGGAAATTGAAAAAAACACCAATCAAAACGGAAATCTTTACATTCAAAATATTACGGATCAATATATTAATAGTGAAAACAAATTGTTATTGTCTAAAATTAATGAACTGGATAAACAAAAAAATATAAAAATCCTACAGCTTCTTGCCACTATCTTTTTCGGATTAATTTTATTGCTGATCATTGTTATCATCAGAAGGAAAAACCGACTACAAAAGAAAATTTTAGATCAAAAAAATGAGATCAGCAAAGATCTCCATGACGATATTGGCAGCGAATTAAGCAGTATTTTAATCAATGCCAATTTATTAAAGAATTACGATCCTGACGACAAGCAAAAAGTCCTGATTGATAAAATAAGCAATACCAGTTCTGAAATTTCGCAACGTCTTAATGCCTTTATCTGGTCGCTGAATGCAGATAATAATAATGTTCGCAATTTTACAGAATATGTAAAACAATATGCCTACAAATTTTTTGACGGAACTGAAATCAAGTTGCTTTTTTCGGATGATATAGAGGCTGTTTCGAACCGAATCGTAAACGGAAATACACGAAAAAATCTATTTTTTTCTATTAAGGAAGCCTTAAATAATACCATAAAACATGCAGAAGCTACTAAAGTAAGTATAACCATTTCTTCAATTGACAAAAAAGGGCTTCTTATTACTATTAAGGATAATGGAAAAGGCATGCACAAAAACAATAAATTTGGTAACGGATTAGTCAATATTAAAAAAAGAATAGCGCACCTAAAAGGCGATGTAAAAATACAATCTGGTGACGGATTTAAAATCAGTATTGAGATTCCTTTTTAAGAATCATTAAAATAATATAAAAATTGAGTACGCCATTGAGCGTATTTTTTTTTGCTCCTATAGAACAACATCTTCGAAAAAAAGTTATGCATTTAACTTTAAATCAATTATTTAATAAAAATATCACTTTACCTATACTCGTAATTGCGTATTGTAAGATATTTCATTTTAAATCAACTTTACATATCAAATAAGATAAAGACCTGATTTCAAAATAATTAAAAATTACAAACAATGAAACAATTAAAAATAATAGTATCCTTTTTTTTAGTAGCGCTGATAACATCCTGTTCAAAAGATGACGATGGATCTGGTTCACAAAGTAATAATGCCAATAAAGTTTTTGTTGTGGGAGGTGAAGCCAAAGATGGATTAATTGTACCTATCATCTGGACAAACGGAGTAAAAACATTTTTGCCTGTTGTTGCAGATACTCAGGTAATGGATTTGAAAGTAGCAGTCGAAAATAATGATGTGTATGTAGTTGGAGTTGAAACAAATTCTAATAATAAGATGAGTATTGTTTTATGGAAAAATGGAGTACAATCGAGATTTTCTGAACCGGCAAATTATGTTCAAATAGAACAATTAATTGTAGATAATGGTAATGTATATGTATTAGGAAAAGAATATACCGCTGATTTAGTGGATAAATATAAATATTGGAAAAATGGTGTTGCTACTACCATCATTAATACCAGTGTAGCCGTTTCTGATGATAGAGTCCAAAATAATATTACAAAAATGACAGTTGCCAATAACGATGTGTATTGTATTGGATACGAGTGGAATAGCTCCGGAACAATTTTAACAGCTAAATATTGGAAAAATGCTGTTCCAACTAATATAGCGGTTTTTAAAGATGAAATTTTTGACTATATGAGTGAAATTCAAGTCAATGGTAGTGATATTTCAATATTATATAATCAACTTAACACGTCCACATTTGCTCAGGAAGCTAAATTATGGAAAAACAATACCATTAGTGTTATAGCAAGTGGCAGCAGTGATTTTTTTGCTGAAGGTATGGTAGTAAAAGATGGTGTAGAGCATATTGTAATTAATGAGCAAATATCAAGCTCTAAAACGAAAGTATTGTATTTCAAAGACCGGGTAAAAACGGAGATAACCGATGGAAGTTTTGATGTTCAGAGAAGTTATGTAAGAGTAGACGGCAGTAATGTTTGTGTAGCTTACTTTACCGATTTAGATTTCAATTATTCGATTAAATATTGGCTTAACGGCACAACTAAAGAAGTAACAGGAGAAGTTCTTGATCCATTTGATGCTTTCTTTCTTTCAGGAACTGATGTTTATATGACATCATCACAATTTAATGTTCCACAATTTTGGGTAAATGGCAAACCAACGGCATTACCTTTTGATGATGATTTAAATTATACGGTTGCCTATGATGTTTTTGTAACCCAATAATAAAGTTTTTTATAGTTTGAGTTAGTCAGGAAAGGGCTTGAAATCAAGCCCTTTCTTATTAACAAAAATGCAAAATAATTAAACTAATAATCATGAAAAAAACACTACTCATACAATTATTTTTGTTTTTTACAGCCGCAGCAATTTATGCCCAAACTGGTAACATAGACCCAACTTTTAATCCAACCATTGGAGCAGGAACAAATGGTGCAATTAATTCTGTTGCAATACAAACGGATGGAAAAATCATCATGGCAGGATCATTTACTAATTATGCTTATACACCAAAAAACCGTATCGCAAGATTAAATGTGGACGGAACTATCGATAACAATTTTAATATAGGAACGGGAGCAAATAACGGAATCAATGCCATTGCATTACAGTCAGACGGAAAAATTTTAATTCTCGGAGGTTTTAATTCGTATAATGGTATTGCTAAAAATGGTATTGCAAAACTTAATGCAGACGGAACACTGGATCCTAATTTTACTCCGGGAACAGGTCTTAATAGTTATGTTTCTCTTGCCGTTCAAACAGATGGAAAAATTTTGATTGGGGGCTATTTTACCTCCTATAATGGTGTTGCCATAAAGCATATTGCAAGATTAAATTCGGACGGAACACTGGACACTACTTTCAATTTAGGAGTTGGACCCGATAGTACCGTTAGAAAAATAATAGCACAGTCTAACGGAAAAATTTTAATTATTGGGGACTTTTTAACCTATAATACTATTTCCAGAAGAGGTATAGCCCAACTTAATGATGACGGAACACTCGATACTACTTTTAATCCCGGAACAGGAGCTAATGGTATTGAATCTATTGCATTGCAGGCTGACGGAAAAATTTTAATTGGAGGCTACTTTCCATCCTATAATGGAGCTTCCAGAAGCTGTTTCGCACAACTTAATGCAGATGGATCGCTCAATTCTAATTTTATCTCTGGTGTTGGCCCTAATAGTTCCGTTAGAGAAATAGTAATTCAACCCAGCGGAAAAATTTTAATTGGCGGAGCCTTTACATCTTATAATAATATTCCAATAAATCGTATCGCCAGACTAAATGCAGATGGAACACTTGATACAACTTTCGATCCGGGAACTGGAGCAAATGAAAGTGTTTCCCTCATTGCCGTGCAAGCAACCGGAAAAATGGTAATAGCAGGAAGTTTTACTTCTTACAATGACACCCAAATAGGTGATATTGCCCAATTAAATTCTAATGGAAGTCTTGATACGGCTTTTTTAAATCCTGGTGGATTTCAAATTGGAGCACAAACTAATATCTTTTCAACTGTATTACAATCAGATGGAAAAATTTTAATTGGAGGAAGTTTTTTCAGTTATAATGGTGTTTCCAGAAATCGCATCGCCAGATTGAATACTGACGGAACATTGGATACTACTTTTAATCCAGGAACCGGAGCAAATGGAACAATTTTTTCTATTGCAGAACAAACGGACGGAAAAATTCTGATTGGAGGAACTTTTACAGGATTCAACGGTGTTTCCAAGAATCGAATAACCAGGCTGAACGCCGATGGAACGCCTGATACAACTTTCAATCCGGGAACTGGAGCAAATGCTATGGTATATCGCATAGTACCACAAACAGATGGAAAAATTCTGGTTACTGGAGAATTTACGACTTTTAACGGTATTTCCAAAAATCGTATAACAAGGCTGAACTCTGATGGAACATTTGATCCCACTTTTAATCCTGCTCCGGGAGCAAACGGCCCTGTCTTTTCTATTGAAGTACAAACCGATGGAAAAATTTTGATTTCCGGTGCATTTACTACTTATGACAGTATTACAACAAACAATGTTACACGTCTCAACGCCAACGGAACACTTGATACAACATTTAATGTTGGCGGAGGCGGAGTATTTTCACACCAGGGAACACCATTTCTTAAATTGTTGTCAGATGGGAAAATTTTAATTGCAGGACAATTTCTATCGTATAATACAACTGCAAGAGATGGTATCGCCCGATTGAATTCTGATGGAACTTTAGATGTTACTTTTCAGCCAAAAACGATGGTTCATCTCAATGGAGGAACCAATCAAAAGGGTATTATTAATGTAATGACACCCCAATCAGACGGGAAAATTTTAATTGGAGGACTTCTTACTTCTTACGATGGTGTTGCCAGAAATGGTATTGCCTTACTGAATAGCGATGGATCATTAGACACCACTTTTGATCTTGGAACAGGAGTAAATAGTATTCTTGAAAACATCGTAACTCAACCGGATGGAAAAATTTTAGTTGCCGGATGGTTTACAACGTATAATGGTAATCCTGTGGGTTGTATAACCAGATTATTGGCAAGTGATGTTGCATTGTCTACAGAAGAATTTAATCAAAAAACATTAACAGTTTATCCAAATCCATCTACAGGAATTTTTAACATCAATTCAAATGAAAATATCGAAAATGCTTCTATAAAAGTTTTTGATTTAAACGGACGAATGATTCATCAATCGAAAAAAAATACAGATAACAAAGTATTGGATTTAACCCATTCTCAAAATGGAATCTATATCCTGAACATTCAAAAAGGAATATATAATTATTCTCAAAAAATAATAAAACAATAATCATGAAAAAAATTACTCTATTAATCGTATTGCTTTCGAGCATTTTTATGAATGCTCAAAGATTTGATTGGGTTGCTACTGCGGGTTATGCAGGGGCGGCTGGTGGTTATAACGGAGCAGTAGCTATTTCACGGGATTCTCAGGGGAATGTATATACTTTAGATACTGCAAATGCTGCACAACAAAGCCAAGGCGTAACAGCAACTCCAGCATCTGGCGGAACCTATATTTTTCTATACAAATTCAATTCGTCCGGCGAAATTGTTTACATCAAACCCATCGGAACCAATTTTACACCATTGAATGTAGTGGTTGGTGAAAATGACAATGTGTATGTTTTAGGCTCTCTTATGGGAACTTCAGATATTCGGATTAATGGTGTGAACATTATAGATACAGATAACCGAAATTATATTTTCAAATTAGACTCAGATGGGAATTTAATTTGGAGGGTAAAGAATAATATCAGTTTTGGCAATTTTACATCAGCATCGATGCTATTGTTTGCCAATAATCACATTTATTTTCAATCAGGACCTTTGTCAATTACCAAAGTAAATACTTCGGGACAATTTATTGCTACTTTAACTGCTGACAATTTTACTTCTGCGACAGCAACTAATGCCATTTTTTTTAGAGGAGCATGTGTTTTGGCCAATGGTGATTTAATTTTTTCGGCAACATCAATGGGAACGATTACTTACGGAACTACAGTTCTTGTTCCTACTGAAAATTCATTTTTACATACTGCAATGTTAACGCTTAGAACTACTGAAAATCTTAGTTTGATTTGGGAGAATTATACCAATGGCTTACGAAATCCAGACAAAAATACTATTCCAATGACTATTGGCAATGACAACGGAATCTATTTTGGATTACAAGTTTCAGCAACCTTAACAGCTGGTTCAGATACGGTTACAAATTCCTCTACAGACGGAAGTACAATTGGCGCTATTCTAAAAATGGATGCCGATGGAAATAAAATTTGGTTAAAATCTACAACATCGAATGTACAAAGTTGGAGTCTTTTGAACAATCCTGATGGAACTGGAGTCTTTTGTGGCGGTCAAATTTTTGGATTTCAACCAGTAACATTGGGTACAACTTCTGTTAATCCAGTTAATGGGAATTCAGTTATAACCAAGATTGATTATAGTGGTGTTTTTCAAAACTCTTTTGCTTTTTCCAGTGGACCAATTGGTTCTCACGTTCGGTCTTTAACAACAGATAATACAGGTGGTTTTTATGTGGGTGGAAAGTTGAATAATAGTACCTCACCAATTTTTAGTTGTGTTTCTCGTGATGGAAATAATGGTTTGTATGCAGCAAAATTTACCGAAGAACCTGATACAGCACCATCACCATCCATAAATGTTAGCGGAAATACACTAACGGCAACACCCCCTTTTTCAGGAACAATTCAATGGTTTTTAGACGGCCAGCTAATCGTTGGAGCAACCAGTCAAACTTATCCTGCTTCAGCAAATGGAGATTACAGCGTTTCTTATTCTTATGTTTCAGCCTGTGCAAAAGAATCTTCAAAAGTAAGTGTAACAATTACTCCCAATCTGATTTTAAATCCGGGCAATGAATTACCTACAGTCAATGGAGAAATACCACATTGGACTGAAACATTGGGCGATTCCTGGATACAGCAAAATGAAGTTGGTTATATGAATGGTGCGCCTTTAGCAGGTGGCGGTTCATCATTATTTTTCCCTGCTGCTAGTGTAGAACAAAATTCTAATTTTCAATTGGCAAGCGAATTAGCACAAACAATCGATATAACCAATGATATTACTGAAATTGATTCTGGAAATAAAACATATTATTTTAATGGATATACCAGGTCATATGCCCAATTTTCTACCGATCAGGCCAATATATTTATTGAATTCCTTGACGAAAATAATGTGGTTTTAAATACTTTTAGTTTTGGACCTTATATTACTACTGATGCCTGGAATAATGTAAGTGCTGTATTATTAGCTCCAATAAATTCAAGACAAATCAAAATAAAACTACATTCAATTCGTGTGAATGGTACTAATAATGATGCTTGCTACGATAATTTATTTTTAGGAAGTGTACCACTTCTGGGAGTTTCTGAAAATGAAATTGCCAAATCGAACATTATTATTTTCCCAAATCCATCAACAGGCATTTTCAATATCAATTCAAATCAAAATCTTGAAAATGCTTCCATAAAAGTTTTTGACCTAAACGGGAGAATGGTTCATCAATCGAAAGGCGACAATTTAGAAAGTAAGTCATTAGATTTAAAAAATTTACAATCAGGAATCTACATTTTGAAAATTGAAAATGAAGAGTATAAGTATTCTCAAAAAATAATAAAAATGTAATTTTAATAAAATGTTATAAACGGAAAAAGACAGCATCAAACCTTATTGATGCTGTCTTTTTTTCTATTATCTAAATCGTTTTAGAAAAATACTATAATTATTCTACTATAATTTTCTCTGAATATCGATTCCCATCTGAATTAATAACCAGCACATAAATTCCGCTTTGTAATAAAGAAACATTGATGTTTACTTCTTCACCGCTGATGCCCTTTTTTTCTAAGACTTGCTGTCCAAGAAGATTATTAATGATCAAATTACCATTCGTTATTGATTCTGGAAAATGAACATTTATAGTTTCTTTTGCAGGATTTGGAGAAACGATTATATCTTTTGTAATTTCAAAATCCTTAACACTTAAATTTTGCGGACGTAGTCTCCACAGTACATTTCCAGCAGTAATATCACTAATTCCAAAATACAAAGCAGCATTACCATCATTAGCATTATGTTTCATTGAAGTAGTTGATTTATTTGTCGCCAAACTATTTCCATAAACTTTAAACTGAAACGGAGCAGCAAAAGGAGCTGTTGCAAAAACAGCAGTCGTTCCGGCTGTAGTTCCATCTGTAGCATATACATTCTCTTGTCCATAAGTACCACAGACAAAATATAGTTTGTTATTGAAAACAACACTTCTCATATATTCCTGACTGTCAAATGAATCTGTATTTGTTTTGGTCTGAAAGATTTTTTTAGTTCCTGCATTGGTTCCGTCTGTACTCCAAAAATGCATTTTGTCTCCGCTGCCAATTCCCATAAAATACAATTTTCCATTATACTCTCGCATTGAATTCAGTGGCGTATCATCGGACAATCCATTATCGCCACGTCCAGTTACAGGATATACATTAGTAAATTGATCGGTAGCCGAGTTCACGTGCCACAAACCTCCACCACTCAGTGTTGTGCTTCCAATTGCACTTCCAAAAAAGTACAAATCATTATTAAAAAGAGTCATTGACTGCGGAGTAAAGAATTGACTTGCATCAGAACCTAACTTTATAGGCCCTGCAGAAATAGCTACTGTTCCTGCTGTCGTCCCATCACTTCTGTAAAGGATGTTATATCCACCAGAGTAATTTTTTCCTTCATAAGCACTAAAATAAAAATAATTACCCGCTGCAACAAATGGCTGGTCATTATAATTGTTTACAATTTTGAATCCATTAATAGCGGCTGTATCGGAGGTTCCGCCAACATTAATATCTTTAAGCATTGAAGTTCCTGCTGCTGTTCCGTCAGTACTCCAAAGTTCTATTCCGTTTATACCATTATCAGCCTTAAAAAACATTTTGTTATTAAATACCAAAAAACAAGGATCCCAATTAAGATTAAAAGCACTGCCTGTTCCAGGATTAATATTGGTAAGCAAAGAAGTGCCAGCTATTGTGCCATCGGTACTCCAAATTTCATATCCATTAGCAGAAGATCTTGCGGTAAAATATAACTTTCCATTAAATTCTTTAAACCATCTTGGATTTTGCAAAGATACTCCTGGAATGGTTAGTTTAAATGTCCCAGCATTGGTTCCATCCGTTACCCAAGCTTGAGGCGTCCCATTAGATTCATCCATTGCAGAGAATACCATTTTTGTTCCGCCAAGAATACCAAAACATCCACGCGAGTCTTTTGAAGTCGTATAGTTGAAAGCACTGAATTCTGTGTAGGTATACCAACTACATATTTCTTTTACCAAGAAAGTTCCTCCCGAAGTCCCGTCAGTACTCCAAAGTTCCTGACCGTGAGCGGATGATTGTGCAACAAATAACATTTTTCCATTCAGGATGTTCATTGCTGTGGGCATAAAAAGATTTTCAGGTAAAGGCATCGCTTCCGAAATCTGTGCGTTTGATCGAACAGCTATCGTTAGTAATGCAAAAAGGATAATTTTTTTCATAGTAATTTAATTGGTTTCAAAACTTTTATACGTTGATTTTCAGTAGTCAAAAGTAAGTATTGGATAAAAGACAAACTATACGAAGAATTACGTATATAGTCCTTTAATTAAATAACAGAATGTTTTATTTACCGCAGAAAAAATCTTAGCGGAACTTAATACTTTCTCTAAATCTCTATGAAGATTGTACCATAAATTAGTTTTATTTATGTTTAAGTTACTGATGAAATTGTATGAATTACAATAAGATTTTATGCTAAGTTTAGATTTGCATAGTTTTATTCTACTGTCTTTGTAGCTTTCTCGATGGGGATTAATAAGCGATAATTAAACAATCAAAATAACTTCTGTCTATTTTAACATTTGTTATAATAATGTGAACCGTTATGGAAAAAGGTTTTTAAGTCGTATCTTTGCGGATAATTTCGCTTCAGTATTGAAATACAGCGTTTTAAGAACTTAATATTTTTTGAATCCTGAATAAAAAAATTGAAGAAAAAACAAATACCATAAACAATGATAAAAGTTTCTGATACAGCCAAAAAGAAAATCATCGACTTAATGAGTGATGATGGTTTTGATGCCGCACATGACTATGTACGCGTAGGTGTGAAAAGCGGTGGATGCTCTGGTTTGTCATACGATTTAAAATTTGATAAAACCAAAGGCGAAGACGATAAAATATTTGTAGACAACGACATAACTATTGCAGTTGAAAAAAAATCATTCCTATATTTAGCCGGAACAATTCTTGAATTTTCGGGCGGATTAAACGGAAAAGGATTCGTATTCAATAATCCAAATGCAAGCAGAACTTGTGGTTGCGGAGAATCATTCTCTCTTTAGTCAAAAGCCGAAAGTCATAAAGACTTTATGACTTTCAAACTTTAGACTTTCAAACTTTAAGACAACATTAAAATAATGAGCAAATACACCGAAGACGATTTAAAAATCGAACTGGAAACAAAAGAATATGAGTACGGATTTTATACTAATATAGAATCTGAGACTTTCCCTATTGGCTTAAACGAAGATATCGTAAGAGCTATTTCTCTTAAAAAAGATGAACCACAATGGATGACCGATTGGCGCATTGAGGCTTTTCGTGCCTGGAAAGAAATGATTGAGCCGGAATGGGCAAATGTTCATTATGTAAAACCTGATTTTCAAGCTATTTCATATTACTCAGCTCCAAAACAAGTAGATCCTACTAAAACTTTGGATGATGTGGATCCGGAACTTTTAGAGATGTACAAAAAACTAGGGATTTCTGTCGATGAACAAAAAATGATGAACAATGTCGCTATGGATATTGTGGTCGATTCTGTTTCTGTGGCTACTACATTCAAGAAAACTTTGGGAGAAAAAGGCATTATTTTCTGCCCAATTTCTGAAGCGATTAAAGAACATCCTGAATTGGTAAAAAAATATTTAGGAACTGTAGTACCTCAAAAAGACAACTTCTATGCAGCATTAAACTCAGCGGTTTTCTCTGACGGAAGTTTCTGTTATATTCCAAAAGGCGTTCGTTGCCCAATGGAACTTTCTACTTATTTCAGAATCAATCAGGCGGGAACAGGACAATTCGAAAGAACGCTTGTTATTGCTGATGCAGGAAGTTATGTTTCATACCTTGAAGGTTGTACGGCTCCAAGTCGTGACGAAAACCAATTACACGCTGCTGTGGTTGAATTAATCGCTTTGGATGATGCAGAAATTAAATATTCTACCGTTCAAAACTGGTTCCCTGGAAACAAAGAAGGAAAAGGCGGGGTTTACAACTTCGTAACCAAAAGAGGTTTATGCGAAACAAACGCTAAAATTTCGTGGACACAAGTTGAAACTGGTTCTGCCGTAACCTGGAAATATCCTTCTTGTGTACTTAAAGGAGATAATTCGGTAGGAGAATTTTATTCAATTGCCGTTACCAATAATTACCAACAAGCCGATACCGGAACTAAAATGATCCATTTAGGTAAAAATACTAAATCGACTATTATTTCTAAAGGTATTTCGGCTGGTAAATCACAAAACAGTTACCGTGGATTAGTGCAAATTAGCCCAAGAGCTGAAAATGCAAGAAACTTTTCGCAATGTGATTCTCTTTTAATGGGGAACAATTGCGGTGCGCATACTTTCCCTTATATCGAAAGTAAAAATCCGTCGGCAAAAATAGAGCACGAAGCGACTACAAGTAAAATTGGAGAAGATCAGGTTTTTTATTGCAATCAAAGAGGTATCCCGACTGAAAAAGCGATTGCCTTAATTGTAAACGGTTTCAGTAAAGATGTATTGAACAAATTACCAATGGAATTTGCTGTTGAAGCTCAAAAATTATTAGAGATTTCTTTAGAAGGATCTGTTGGATAATTTGGAGATGGAAAACAAAAAAGTCATCATATTAGGTTCTTCCAGAAAAAACGGAAACACAACAAAAATTGTGGATGAAATTTCGAAAGAACATAACATTGATGTAGTGAATTTAAGTGATTATACTATTTCCTATTATGATTACGAAAGCAAAAATATTGGAGACGATTTTTTGCCTTTGATCAGAAGGATAATCGAAGAGTATGACACATTAATTTTTGCCACTCCTATTTATTGGTACAACATGAGTGGGATAATGAAGGTTTTCTTTGATCGAATTTCGGACTTGATCCGAATTGAAAAAGAAACCGGACGAAAGCTGAGAGGAAAGAAAATTGGCGTGATCTCAAATTCACATGACAACGAAATTGAAGAAAGCTTTTACATTCCATTCAAAAAAACAGCCGATTATTTAGGCATGGAATATTTAGGACAGTCGCATTTTAATGCTAAAATCTTAAATCAAACAACAAAAATAGAATTGACATTTATATAAAATAAAACAACCAATGTTATCAATACAAAACCTTCACGCCTCAATTGGTGATAAAGAAATCCTGAAAGGAATTAATATAGAAGTTAAAGCTGGCGAAGTACACGCTATCATGGGTCCAAACGGTTCCGGAAAAAGCACGCTTTCGGCTGTAATTGCCGGAAACGAAAACTATGAAGTTACAGACGGACAAGTTTTCCTTGACGGAGAAGATCTTGCTGATCTTGCTCCGGAAGAAAGAGCTCACAAAGGCGTTTTCCTTTCGTTTCAATATCCTGTAGAGATTCCTGGAGTTAGCGTAACTAACTTTATGAAAACTGCCATCAACGAAAGCCGCAAAGCAAACGGTCAAGAAGAAATGCCGGCTAACGAAATGCTAAAAGTAATTCGTGAGAAATCAGAATTATTAGAAATTGATCGTAAATTTTTATCCCGCTCTTTAAACGAAGGTTTTTCCGGAGGAGAGAAAAAAAGAAACGAGATTTTTCAAATGGCAATGTTAGAACCAAAATTAGCTATCCTTGACGAAACCGATTCAGGTCTTGATATTGATGCTTTAAGAATTGTTGCTAACGGAGTTAACAAATTAAAAAGCGAGAAAAACGCAATTATCGTTATCACACACTATCAACGTTTGTTAGATTATATCGTTCCGGATTTCGTTCACGTTCTTTACAACGGTAGAATTGTAAAATCAGGAGGAAAAGAACTGGCTTACGAGTTAGAAGAAAAAGGATACGACTGGATTAAAGCGGAGAATTAAAAAATAGTCTTAAAGTCGAAAGTCATAAAGTCAAAAGAAAAATTATGGGTAAATTTAATTCTTTCGAAGAAATAAATTCCTGGCAGAAATCCAGAATTTTCAACAAGAAAATATATCTGGCAACTGAAAATTCTAATTTTAAAAAAGACTTTGATTTCGTTAGACAAATAAGACGTGCATCCCTTTCTATATCATCAAATATAGCAGAAGGTTTTGAAAGAAATACAGATAAGGAGTTTGTTTACTTTTTATATGTAGCCAAAGCATCTGCTGGAGAAGTTAGATCTCAATTATATTTAGCTTTTGATTTAGAATATATTATAAAAGAAGAATTTGAAATGCTTTTAAACTCGGTAACTGAAATATCGAAATTATTAAGCGGTTTCATAAAATATTTGGAATCTAGTCGTAAAGTTTAAAGATCAAAAGTAAGATAACACACAAGTTTCAGACTTTAAGACTTTAAGACATTCGACTTTAAGACTAAACAAGAACAATGGATTTAAAAGAAAAATTAGTATCGTCTTTTATGGCTTTTGAAGAGCGTGTTGATGTACATTCAGATTTGCATGACATTCGCACCAATGCCTTAAAAAACTTTGAAAATAAAGGTTTCCCAACCAAAAAAGAAGAAGCCTGGAAATATACATCGCTAAACGCCATCTTAAAAAATGACTTCACTGTATTTCCAAAAAAAGAAAATGCAATTGAATTCAATCAGGTAAAAAAATACTTTTTACACGAAATCGATACTTATAAATTAGTATTTATTGATGGTGTTTTCAGTTCACATCTTTCTTCTACGACACACGACGGAATCGACGTTTGCCTGATGTCTTCGGCATTGACCAAACCAAAATATAAAATGGTTATTGATACCTATTTCAATCAAATTGCAAGCAAAGACGAAAGTTTGACTTCTTTGAATACTGCATTTGCCTGTGAAGGAGCTTTTATCAATATACCACAAAAGAAAGTTGCCGATAAACCAATCGAAATCATGTATTTCTCAACTGGAAACGAAGCAGCTTTGATGGTTCAGCCAAGAAATTTGATTATTGTGGGTGAGAATTCACATGTTCAGATTATTGAGCGTCATCAGAGTTTGAACGAAAATCCGGTTTTAACCAATTCGGTTACAGAGATTTTTACCCAAAAACGTGCGATTGTTGATTATTATAAAATTCAAAATGACAACAGCGAAGCCAACTTAGTTGATAACACTTACGTTTCCCAACAACAGGAAAGTCACGCTTATGTGCATACTTTTTCATTTGGTGGAAATATAACTCGTAACAATTTGAATTTTTATCATTTTGGTGAAAGATTGACAAGTACATTAAATGGAATCACAATTCTAAGCGACAAACAACATGTTGACCACTACACTTTAGTAAAACATGCACAGCCAAATTGTGAGAGTTTCCAGGATTATAAAGGAATTTTTTCTGATCGTTCAACAGGAGTTTTCAACGGAAAAATTTTGGTAGAAAGAGAAGCGCAGAAAACAAATGCTTTTCAAAAAAGCAATAATATTTTATTGAGTGATAAAGCGACTATCAACGCAAAACCTCAATTGGAAATTTTTGCTGATGATGTAAAATGTTCTCACGGATGTACCATCGGACAATTAGATGAAACAGCTATGTTTTACATGCAATCTCGTGGAATCCCGAAAAAAGAAGCCAAAGCTTTATTGATGTACGCATTCTCTAATGCCGTTATCGAAAGCATCAAAATACCGGAATTAAAACAAAGAATTACTAAAATCATTGCTATGAAATTAGGAGTGAATTTGGGATTTGACTTATAGAAATTCCATTTATAAAAACTAAAAACCGACAAACTCAAAGCTTGTCGGTTTTTTTTATGAAGTTCTAATTTGAATAAATTCTCTGGATTATAATTCAAATCGTTTTCCCTGTTCCGGAAAAATTAATTTCAATCCTAAATCATTTTGAACTTTCAACTGATCTTTAATTGTTTTAATATTTTTAGCAGGAGGTTTTAAATGTGTAATAATTATTTTAAAATTATTCAAAGAACCTTTTCCTGCTAATTCTTCCAAAACATGAAGTTCTTTCATTAAATAATTTGGAGTCAGATGTCCAAATAAAAATTGATCCGGCTGTTCATTCGGAAAAGAAACTTCTATAAAAATTCCTTTCAATTGTTTATTTTGAATTAAAGGTGCAATTGCCGTCCATAATTCATGCAGATTATTGCTTTTTTCTACTATATCCGGGCCAGTGTCGCCTAGATATAAAGCAAAAGCATTGTCCTTTTTAATCAAAAAAGCTGCACTTTCATAAGGATTGACATGACTCAGCGGAAACGTTTTTACCGTCATTGCTGTATTGGTAATTGGAGTTTCTTCGCCAATATTTAAAGTCTGAAAATGATAACGTTTAATATGAAAACCGGGACCATCATCTCCAAAATTAGCCCAGGTCAGATCGTTAAAATAGTGGTTTTGCATCATCTCCATACACTTCTGGGTTGCATAAACCGTTTTTGATGAATCAGCCGGAGAGTTAATGATCAAACCTGAAACATGGTCTAAATGTGCATGTGAAATCAAATATCCTTTAATATATTTTTTTAGGACTTGATTTGCAGAAACTTTGAATACTTTATTTTCAATGGCTTTTTCGATTCCCGCATTGATAGTTCCGGCATCAAGACAAATAAAATCATTTGTACCGATAGGTGCCAATAAATAAGCCGAAAGATTCTTTTCGTCAATACCTCCTTTTACTCCCAAAGGTACCACCTGAAAAGATGACTTTTGCTGTTTTTGCGCAAATGCAGGGGTTGTAATTAAAATTAAACAAACCACAAACCTTATTAGTATTGACATATTTAAATATTTTATTGCTCCTGCAAATTTCATTAATTAAGATGGATTAATTGAATGATATTGATCAAAATGCTATTAAATAATCTTAAATTTACTGTTGATTCATTCAATAGAATCCATTTTGAAATAATATCTTTACAATTAAATATCACAATTTCAACCAAAAAAGTTAAAATGACAACAATAGCATCACAATTTGGAATAAATGAAGCTCTGGAAAAATTGGGCATTAAATTTATAAATGAAGGGACTTCAACTGGTGTAGAAAACTTTTCATCAGGAGAAATTTTAGACAGCTATTCTCCTGTTGACGGAAAATTAATTGCTTCTGTAAAAATGTCTACTCAGGAAGATTATGAAAAAGTGATGCGATCAGCGACTGAAGCATTCAGGACATTTCGCTTGATACCTGCACCACAACGTGGGGAAATCGTACGCCAGTTTGGAGAAAAATTACGTCAAAATAAAGAAGCTCTCGGAAAATTGGTTTCTTATGAAATGGGAAAATCATTGCAGGAAGGTTACGGAGAAGTTCAGGAAATGATTGACATCTGCGATTTTGCTGTTGGTTTATCCCGCCAATTACACGGATTAACGATGCATTCTGAAAGGCCCGGACATCGTATGTATGAACAATATCATTCATTAGGAGTGGTCGGAATTATTTCGGCTTTTAACTTTCCCGTTGCCGTTTGGGCATGGAATACTGCTTTAGCCTGGATTGCCGGTGATGTCTGCGTTTGGAAACCTTCTGAAAAAACACCTCTTTGCGGAATTGCCTGTCACAATATTATGGCACAGGTCATCAAAGAAAATAATTTACCGGAAGGTATTTCCTGCCTGATAAACGGTGATTATACAATTGGTGAATTAATGACCTCTGATAAAAGAATTCCGTTAATTTCAGCTACAGGTTCAACCAGAATGGGAAAAACAGTCGCTCAGGCTGTTGCCGGACGGTTAGGTAAATCATTATTAGAATTAGGCGGAAACAACGCTATCATTGTTACTCCCGATGCCGACATAAAAATGACCGTCATTGGAGCTGTTTTTGGAGCGGTTGGTACTGCCGGACAACGTTGTACCTCAACACGAAGATTAATCATTCACGAAAGTATTTATGATAAAGTAAAAGACGCTCTGGCTACAGCATATAAGCAATTACGAATCGGAAATCCGCTTGACGAAAACAATCATGTAGGTCCATTAATCGATATTCATGCTGTAGAAATGTATGCCAAAGCTTTGAACAGGGTTGTTGCAGAAGGCGGTAAAATTTTAGTTGAAGGAGGCGTACTTTCGGGAGAAGGTTACGAAAGTGGCTGTTACGTAAAACCAGCAATTGCCGAAGCAGAAAATTCATTCGAAATCGTACAGCATGAAACCTTTGCACCTGTTTTATATCTGATAAAATATTCCGGAGATGTAGAAAATGCCATCGAACAACAAAATGGTGTCGCCCAGGGATTATCATCAGCTATTATGACCAACAACTTACGTGAAGCCGAACAATTTTTATCTGTTACGGGTTCAGATTGCGGAATTGCAAATGTAAATATAGGCACATCCGGAGCTGAAATTGGAGGTGCTTTTGGAGGAGAAAAAGAAACTGGGGGTGGCAGGGAATCAGGTTCTGATGCCTGGAAAATTTACATGAGACGTCAGACCAATACTATCAATTATACAACGAGCCTTCCACTGGCTCAGGGCATAAAATTTGATTTGTAAATTTAAAAATATCAAAATCATAAAAGGCTTCCAAAATTTGGAAGCCTTTTACTTTAATTAAAACTGGTAGATAGTATGGATTATTTTTTAATGATAATTTTAGTTGTAACGCTGCCTTCAGTATGAACTTTTACTAAATAACTGCCATTAGCAAGATTGCTCATGTCTACAACATTATTATTTCCCTGTTGTGCATTTACTAAAGCTCCTGTTAAATTGTACACTTCCACTTTTTGAATCGCATGATCTGAATTTATGTTCAATTCACTTGAAACCGGATTTGGATAGAGTGTTATTGGTGAAGCGCTCACTGGCTCTTGTATTTCAAGATCAGAGGATTTACGTGCAGTCGAATTAAATGTTGTACTTATGTAATAAAGATTGGCTACAGATCCTTTTGTTATTGTATTTACACCTGCCGGAAGAGATAATGTAACTACTCCTGCCGAAGCCGTGTAAGAAACATTATTAACTTTTACTGTTCCTGTAAAATTAGAATCAAATACTAAAGTTAAATTCGAAGCACTCGTTGTGGTAAACTTAATCGATGTACTTGATTCGATTTTTAAACGGGCTGTTAATGTTAAACCTGCATACGTTCTTGAACCCGCTGTAGAATTCATATTTCCTGTAATGGTATAAAACGAGCTTGTTTTTCCGGAAAGGGTAAAATTATGAATCTGATTTCCGGTTGGCGTACCTGTATTTACTGTTATAGTTCCTGAACCTGCAGCAGCAGCTCCCGTTCCTATCGTACTAATTGAATAAGAAAGAGTTGCAGTAGGTGTTCCTGTAATTGTTATCGTTTTGGCGCTGGTGTTTTTTACAAAACTAACTCCCGATGCTGGCAAACCTGTTACGGTTGCATCTGTTGCAGATCCTCCCCATGTAAAAACAATAGAACTAATTGCAGTACCACTGGTTACTGTCTGGTTGTTGTTACTTGTTGAAGTAAGGGTCTGGGCACTTACTGGTGTAACTGTGATTGTTCCTGATCCTGTTGCTGCAGTTCCCGTTCCGATTGTAGCAATGGAATAAGATAAAGTAGCTGTTGGAGTTCCGGTAATGGTAATGGTTTTGGCAGTCGTGTTTTTTACAAATGTAAGTCCTGATGCTGGTAAACCCGTTACTGCAGCATCTGTAGCACTTCCACCCCAAGTGAAAACAATCGAACCAATTGCAGTTCCGCTTGTTACAGTTTGATTATTATTACTTGTCGAAGTCAGCGTTTGACCACTTGCAGGAGAAACAGTGATTGTTCCTGATCCTGTTGCTGTATTTCCAGTTCCTGTAGTAGCAATGGAATAAGATACCGTAGCTGTTGGAGTTCCGGTAATGGTGATGGTTTTAGCAATAGTGTTTTTTACAAATGTAAGTCCTGATGCCGGTAATCCGGTTACTGTGGCATCGGTTGCACTTCCTCCCCAGGTAAATACAATGGAAGCAATTGCACTACCCGCAACAACTGTTTGATTATTATTTGAAGTAGAGGTAAGAGTCTGATTGCTTACAGGTGGATTGCTTTCTCCCTGAACTGCAACCAACGTCGTATTATAATTTGTAAGTGCCGATTTTAATGCTGAAATCACTAAAGAAGAAGTGTCATCCACAGCATTGTTAAAAGTCCATTTTAAATCACCTCCTGACACACGGCCTGCATATTGCGTAACTTTTGTTCGTGCAGCTGCAGGCTGATCAATTACTAAATTTTTGACATATAAAGCGGCATTGGTATCAAAATTATTATATACATTCCCTCCGGATTTTGATTTAATACTACTGCTAACAGTCTCTCCTCTTGTAGAAGCCACATAAGCATCAAAATCAGTAGTTGAACTAATTTTACCTGAGATATTGTATAGAGGATTGGTATCTCCGTAAGCTACAAAACGCATTGAATTGGTTCCGTTTGAAGCATCAAAAGTATTATTAAATGCTTTTATGATTCCGCCTGCTTCACCAGAGAAAGTCCCCATAGTACCCGGATTGTTTACCTGATTAGCCTGATCCCAGACATCAGTTCCCTGCAATGATATCATCATCGGATTTTTACTGTTGCGATAGTAATTCCCTTCAACAAATAAAGAAGAACCCAAAGTAGATCCTGATCCGTATTTTGAAACACCATCAAAGTAATTATTATAAATGTGAGCCGAATAATAGCGAACACGAGGATGACGGGAATCAGAATGATCAAACCAGTTATGGTGATAGGTGATGTACAAGCCAGAGGTTGTTCCTTCGCTTAGGCCTAAAAGACTTGCTTTTCCACTATCCCAAAAGTGATTATAAGAAAATGTTACATAGGTTGAGCCTTTGTTATCCATTGCGCCATCCCCTTTTATCTGGTCAGCATCGCTACCGGCATTTCCATAAAATAAATCGCAATTATGAACCCAAACGTGATCATTTTTATCCTGTAGTCCAACATTGTCTCCAGCACTGCTGTTACAATTCATTAATCCAAGATTGTTTATTTCAATATTTGAAGCCGACTTCAGACGAATTCCCATACCGTTTACAACTGCATCATTTCCAACACCTTCCAAAGTAAGATAGCTGTTAGCGTTGTTGGCATTTTCAATCGTAATATCGCCGCCTTCCATTACGGCCATATCAGTTATGTTTCCGATAAGACGAATGATAAAAGGACGAGTATCTTTTCCTTTTTTAATTCCATATAAAATATTTTGCAGTCCAACGCAAGGATTTGTGCTGGCCCCTGTAATATTCATTGAAATAGTATTCTTTGTGTTTTGGGTAATGTAAAGAATTACCGCATTGTCTTTTGGAGTTCCATCAGCCTTGTATCCTCCGGGAACACGGCCGCCGTCAAAAGCAAATCCGTTACGATCCTGGGCCAAAACAGTTAAGTTACTTGTTGTGGATCCCGTTCCTTCAGTTCCGGAAATAACCGGTCTTATCTTTAGGGTGTAAGTTCCTGCCTTTAATCCGGGAACATCTGCACGATAATAACTGCCGTAACTGCGAATAAGCTGGTCGTCTATTTTTCTATCCGTAATACCCTCTCCGGAATAGTAGACATTATAACTCTGTGCATTACTGACAGGCTGCCATTTTACAAAGGCTGATTCCAGCCATCCGGCTGCTTCATTAATTTGAATTTGCTGTGACCATACCTGTACGGACATAAGCAAAAAAGCTAAAAACAGTAGGTTTTTTTTCTTCATTGTGGTTTTGGTTAATTGATAGTTAATAAAAAAGTGGTTTTAATAAAAATGTAATCGATTACGCAAAAATAAATAAACTTTTGATATTCGTAATAATTTTATAATAAAAAAACACATATAGTAATTATAAGCTAAATAAAACAAACAAAATGTAATAAATTACATTTTGTGTAATAAATTACATACATTACTTGATGTCTTATTATATGGGACTTTCAGAAATTTTCCAAACCAGTAAACCGAAGCAGCGATGGAAATTTAGTGTCTTTTTGCTAAAGAAAAAAAAATTATGATTAAAAAAATTCACAGGAAAAAGATTATAATTTTTTATAACCTCCTATTAATCAGTAATAAAAAATATGAATAGAAACATATAATTTTAAATGTACCTACACTTTATTCATCAAATATCATAAAAAAAGGCCTCCATCTGGAGACCTTTCATTTTATACAAATTTAGTTCTTTGAATTATTTTTTAATAATTTTTTTAGTTGTAATTCCCTGATCAGTAGTCACTCTTATCAAATAACTTCCAGTAGCAAGATTACTAACATCAATAGAATCAACTTCATTTGAAACGTTTTTAACTAAAGTACCTGATAAATTATAAACAGCTACGTTTTCTACTTTTTGATCTTCAGAAGAAATATACAATTGATCTGAAACCGGATTTGGATATAAACTTAATTGTTTAATTTCAATACTATCTCCTAATCCCAATGTTGGATATGCTGTTTTGATGTAGTATAGGTTTGGATTTGAAGTCGTTCCTTTAACTATTGTATGTGTTCCCGGAGCAATTGAAGGTATAGTAGCAATTCCATTTACTATACTATAATTGTTCGAGTCAAGTTTAATATTTCCATTATATGTTGGATCAAATACTAAAGTTAAAGTAGACACAGCAGTAGTTGTATAAGTAATGCTAGTTGCGGATTCAATTTTTAAGCGTGCCGTTAAATTTTCACCGTCATATGATGTAGATCCCGGAGTGCTATTCATGTTGGCCGTTGCACCAAAAGTGTAAAACGAACTATTTTTTCCTGATTTGGTAAAATTATGCACTTGGTTTCCAGAAGCTACAGCATTAACAGTAATTTTTCCCGATATGTTAACAGAGGTTCCCACACTACCCAGAGTAGCTACTGTAAAGTTGATTGAACCGATGTTAGTTGGTATACCAGATATTGTAATTGTTTTAGCTATTGCATCTTTTACAACATTAAGTCCGGCAGACAATGTACCCGCTTCCGCATCTTCCGCGTCACCGCCCCAGGTTAATACAATTGGAGCAATAGCAGAACCAAGGGTTATTGTTTGAAAAACATTATTACTTGTAGAAGCAAGCACCTGACTACTTGGAGGCAATACTTCAATAGTCCCTGAATCAGACGCAGAAGTCCCAGTAAGCCCTGTAGTGGTTACCGTATACTCCATTGTTTCTGTAGGTACCCCTGAAAGAGTCAATGTTTTATTAGCAGCACTTTTTGTAAATGTAATTCCGTTTGGCAATCCCGTTACATTTGCATCCGTGGCATCACCGCCCCATTTGAATACAATATTGCTAATGGCAGCGCCTGTAGTTACAGTTTGGTTATTATTACTCGTAGTAGCAACCAAAGTTTGATTACCAGGCACTATAGTTTCACCCTGAACAGCAACTAATTTAGAATCATAATCTGTTAATGCTGTTTTTAATGCCTGTATAACAAGATAAGATTTATCATCCACCAAATTATTAAATGTCCATTTTAAGTCACCACCAGAAACACGTCCAGCGTACTGCATTACTTTTGATTTAGCATCCGCAGGCGAGTCAATTACTAGGTTTTTTACATATAACGATCCATCAGTATCAAAATTATTATACGTATTACCTCCTGATTTAGAAACAACACTTCCAGGTACAATTTCATCTCTTGTACTCGCTACGTAAGCATCGAAATCTGTTGTAGAGTTGATTTTACCCGCAATGTTAAATAATGGACTTGGATCTCCATAAGCTACAAAACGCATACTATTAGTTGCAATATCAGCCTCAAATGTATTATCAAATGCTTTTATTGTTCCTCCTGCTTCACCTGAAAAAGTACCCATATTTCCCGGATCATTAGCTTGTTTTGCTTCACTCCACACATCTGTTCCCTGCAATGAAGTCATCATAGGGTTTTTGCTGTTACGGAAATAATTTCCTTCTACAAATAATGAAGAACCTAAAGTCGATCCTGCACCATATTTTGATACCCCATCATAATAATTATTATATATATGAGCTGAGTAATAGCGAACACGCGGGTGACGGGAATCAGAATGATCAAACCAATTGTGATGGTACGTAATATATAAACCAGTTGTAGTTTTTTCACTTAAACCCAAAAGACTAGCTTTTCCACTGTCCCAAAAATGGTTATATGATAACGTTATATAAGTGGAATTTTTATTATCCAATGCACCATCTCCTTTAATCTGATCTGCATCACTACCTGCATTACCGTAAAATAAATCACAATTGTGTACCCAGATATGATCATTATCCTGCTGCATTCCAATATTATCTCCTGCAGTACTATTGCAATTCATCAAACCAAGATTTCTGATTTCTATATTGGATGCCGATTTCATACGAATTCCCATTCCATTTACAACTGCATCATCACCTACCCCTTCCAATGTTAGATAGCTGTTAGGATTATTTTTATTTTCAATAGTAATATCACCACCTTCCATAACGGTCATGTCTGTAATATTCCCGATTAGTCGAATAATAAAAGGACGTGTATCGTACCCTTTTTTTATTCCATATAAAATGTTTTGCAATCCAATACAATTTGTTTTTGTAGTTCCATTTGAACCTGTAATAACATCAAATGCAATTGTATTTTTTGTGTTTTTTGTAATATAGAGTACTACCGAATTGGCTTTAGGCGTTCCGTCAGCTTTATATCCTCCCGGAATACGACCTCCTTCGAAAGCAAAACCGTTACGATCCTGAGCTAAAACAGCAAGAGAAGAAGTTGTTATGCCAGATCCTTCTACTCCTCCCGTAACAGGCTTTATGGTTAAGGTATAAGATCCTGCCGCAAGACCTAGTACATCAGCACGAAAATAGCTGCCGTAACTACGAATAAGCTGCTCATCAATCTTTTTATTGGTCTCTCCGCCTCCTGTGTAATATACATTGTAACTATCTGCCCCGGATACTGGTGACCATTCTGCAAAAGCAGATTCAAGCCATCCGGATGATTTGGTAATTGTAACTTGTGACCATACTTGTACTGAGAAAAACAGTAAAGCAATGTAAAGTAAATTTTTTTTCATAATTCGTGGTTTAAGTAAATGAGTTTAGTTAAGCAATCAATTGCAATAATGTAATCGATTACACGAAAATAAATAAAATTTCCTAATCACAAAAAAATTTAGAATAAAAATACATATAGTGAAAAAAAATATTACTTTAAATCACAATACATCAACTATAACGTTATAGTCATAAATTAGTGTCAACGCCCGTAATTATTGGTTCCATACAGAAATAAGAATAGTAAAAATTAAATTATCATTTAAAATCATCAAAATTTAATAAAACAGAATATTCCTATTTTAAAAATCCATTTATAAAATGCAGTTCAATCATATGCTAATTTTTTCATCCATTTGAAATGGAAATCTGAATAAAATTAAGTGCTAAACAAAAAAAGCGCCAATTTGAAAATTCAAATTGACGCTTTTAGGCTTTGTACCCCAAAGAATTATAAATTAAATGAAGCTCCTAAGCTAAAAGTAACCTGATTATTTAAGTGATCAAAAATATCATTATCATTATTATATTTTGCAATTGGAAATCCCAATTCGGTAAAAACCCCAAAACCTTCCGTAAAGAAGTAACGGCCTCCTACATGACCTCCAAAATTTTTCAAGCCCAAACTCAGTCCTGGATAAAGGTCTAATTTTTCATCAATATTAAAAACAGTTCCTAAGTTGGCATTAATTCTGAATTTTGCATCAAATCTGTCTTTAAAATCCGGTTTTTCATTTGTAAATGTTTCGCTGTTATAAATGCCTGAAAATTCATTTACTCCCAATAAATAATTAGCTACAAATCCGTAAGAGAAATTTTCTGCAAGGCCGAAATCAATAGAAGCCTGGATCCCGCTGCCATCATTTTGTAGATTTGCTCCAATATTGACTTTTGTGTCTCCCTTACCCTTAAAAGCTTGCTGTGCCTGAGTAGCACCAATTACGGTTAGCAATAATAATGTAAAAACTTTTTTCATAATGTGTTAATTAATTTAAGGTGTAAAAATAAACTTTTAAGATCTAATTTCTGCCTCTTTCCTTAAAATACAATTCGTTTAGCGGATCACTTTGCCAAAACTCTTTTGTATCTACATTCATGATTGTCAATGGTCCTTTAAATGCAGCTCCTGTATCAACATTCCATACACATGCTTTATTTACAGGAACCGTTTTACCAATTCGGGTTACCGGAGTATGCCCAATAAAAATTTCTTTATATAAGGTAAATCGTTTTGGGTAAAACAAATCGTCCGGTTTCATGTTTGGATCTAATGAAAGTGCGGTTTCCCATAAAGTTCTGTCCCAATAAAATGTTTTCGAAAAATATTCGTAACTGACCCCATTTAGATTCGAAAATCCTGCATGAACAAACAAGCGGTCTTCTGCATCAATATAATAATCCTTAAGATTCTCTAAAAATCTTATGTGCACCTCCTTTTGCTCCTCGTTTAGTTTCTCATAAGCCAAAACCGTAGCCTCTCCTCCATGCTGGTACCAAAGTTCATTATTTCTGTCATTTTTGAGCCATTCTACCAGCAGCTCATCATGATTTCCTCTGATGCAGATGCAATTTTGCCTACTTTGAAGATGAATTAAATAATCAATTACCTGTGGCGACTGGCTCCATCCATCGACATAATCACCAAGAAATATTAAAGTATCCTTTTCCGTAACTCCCGCTTTTTCCATTACTTGTTCCAGAGCGAGTAAACCTCCATGAATATCGCCTATAACAAATTTTCTCATTTTAAATTGTTTATTCTGAAGTTGTAAAAATATAAAAATGATTCGCTTTAGAATATGTAATTATAAAACTTAACTCAATATAAGTTTAAGATTTACAAATTCATTTCTTTTACTTAAAAAAGCATAAATCAGATTTAAATTTAATGAAAAAATCCCAAGGCATTTAGAAAATATTCTGCTCTTGGGATAATTTATTTTAAAATCTTAAAACTAAACTCCTAGCTTCTTAGCAATTTCAGTTGGTATTCCGCCCTTATTTACCATTAATGCAGTTGTTTTGTATTTTACGAAATTCTTGGTAACAAACAGGAAACCTTTGTAGTCATTTGTTTCTCCCCAGGAATTTTTTACAATGTAATATTCTCTTCCGGTTTGATCTTTGGCTAAGCCAATAATATGCATTCCGTGATCGTCTGTAGTAGTATAATTATCAAACGCAGCCTGGCGCATTTCCGGAGTAATTTCTGGTTCCGGTTTTGGTCCGTTGAACATGTCTGCTTTTTCTTCAGCTGTCATGTCATCGAATTTTTTGGCCGGAACATAAGCAACACCATTTTTCCAGCTGAAGCTTTTCTCGCTTACGTCAGTTGCCCACGCTACTGTGTAACCTTTTTTCAAAGCATTGTCAATAACATCTGTCATATCGTTTACTTTTACATTATAAACCTGATCAAATGACCAGTTGTCCGGCACCATCATTGTTGTTTTTTGGTAATATGGAGAAGTTGTAAATGATGATATTTCGATATATTCATCAGGATTAATTCCAACTATTTCTTTAGCAAAAGTTTGAGGCGTATAATTTTTTCCTTTGTAAGTAAAACTTTCAGGTACTTTTCCTAAATAAGAATCTATAACTGCAGCATATGCTTTTTGCCAGTTTGGCGTCAATTCTCCATTTGGATTCTTAACTACAGCTGTTAAAACACCTTCAATCAGGGCTCCCATTTCACCAAATTTATTTTTATCCGTTCCGTAGTTTAAGCCCGTATACACTTCTCTCGGAACAGTTCCGTATTTTTTATACATATTAATTACGTCATGCAATGCACCACCGTCACCTAAAGTAACTGCTCCATGCATACGTACATAATTAATTCCTTTTTCAACATAAACATTTCTTGCCGAATAAATCTGAGATAATTCTACTGGCTGTTTTCCCAGACGAATCATTTCTGACTCTAAAAAAGAATTAGTAGAATAACTCCAGCATGTTCCTGAAGATCCCTGCGTTTTTACCGAAGTAGTCCCCAAATTAATTTGTTCTGTGAATTTAAAGTTCTCTTTACTTTTATCACTTGCATTTAACTTTAGTGAATTTACCAAAACATCCTGTGCAAAACAGCCGCTAACACCAACTAAAAAGGCAGATGCTACGACAACTGATTTCATTGTAATTTTATACATAATCAATGATTTAAATAGTTACATATTAGTAGCCATTATTATATTTGTGTTACAAAACAATTAAATAATAAATAATTTGTTTGATTTGCATGAGTTAATTTTTTCACAAACTTTTTCTTGTGCTATATTAACTTACAAATTATAAAAACTAAAAATTCTCATTACACTAATACTAAATATTGTTATTCATCTAAATATGTGGTATTTTGGTGGCTTCAAAAAAAAGCAATAACCTGAAATGTACCAACTCCAAAAAGAGATATACTTAGGAAACACCAAAAAAATATTCAACAATACAAAAGGTATTGCAGTTGTAGAAACCGAGTACCAAAAGAAGGTTTATGAAGGCTGGCACTCCCATAATAATGCTCATATAACACTTTTTTTAAAAGGCGGAACGACGGAAAAGCGAAAGAACTTTAGTGAAACAGTTGGCCCTGGCTCCTTGCTATTTTATCATAGTGAAGAATTGCATTTAAATCAGAATACACTTTTCCCATCCAAAAATATTAATATCGAGATTGAAGAAAATTTATTAAAAGAACTTCAGCTAAGTGAAGCAACAATCGAAAAATCAATTCAAAATACAACACTTACGAAATTCATAATTTTAAAGATTTTCAAAGAAAGTTTGGTAGCTGATGCTTTTTCGGGAGATACAATTACGATGTTATTTTCCCAATTATCAAATACTTCCCATACGGAACGGTTTGAAAAAAGTCCGTTTTGGGTTAAAAGTTTAAACGAACTATTAAATGATTGTTGGAATGAGAATCCAAATTTAAAGGATTTGTCTCAGATATTAAACTTGAATCCTATTACGATATCCAAGCATTTTCCAAAATATTTCGGCTGCACTTTGGGAGAATATATGAGACGAATAAAAATAAATCGTTCGCTTTCACTGATACAATCCAAAAATACAAATCTGACAGAAATTAGTTTTCAGTGTGGATTTTCTGATCAAAGCCATTTTATCAGAACGTTTAAAAATCAAACCGGATTTTTACCCAAACAATTTCAAAAATTATAAGGCAGGCAAATTTCATTCTATTTTTTGGTTTACTGGCAATCTACATTTGCTTTAAATTAATACTTAAACCAAATCGAAATGGAAAACCTTACTACAAAACAAAAAATATTTAAATCCCCTGTAACCAAGATGATTCTTGCCTTGCTTGTTTTTATGGCAGTTGTGATTATAGGACAACAGATTGCTTCAAAATTACTTGCCTTGACTCCATTAGACAAAGACTACAGAAACCTTTTAAAAGGACTTTTTGTTTCGACATCATGCATATTAACCTATATTGTTTTCTTTAAAAAATATGAAAAAAGGAATGTAACAGAATTTGCTTCAAAAAGACTTGCCAAAAATCTTATCATTGGAATTTTAGTTGGCTTCACTCTTCAATCATTGACTATTTTAGTAATTTACCTAAACGGAAGTTATAGTGTTGTGGCTGTAAACCCTGTTTCATTTATCCTGATTCCTTTTGCCATTATGTTTACAGTGGCTATTATAGAAGAAATATTGGTTCGCGGAATTATCTTTAGAATTTTAGAAGAAAAACTGGGAAGTTATATTTCTCTTACTATTTCGTCTGTCCTGTTTGGCATTTTTCATCTGGCAAATCCTAACGGAACTTTAATTTCAGTAATATGCATAATTACTGCAGGTTTTTTATTTGGAGCTGCTTTTATTTACAGTCGTAGTTTATGGCTTCCCATTGCTATACACTTTGCCTGGAACTTTACACAATCAGGAATCTTTGGCGCTATTACATCAGGAAATGAAAAAACAAATAATTTATTGGAGTCGAAAATACAAGGTCCTGAATATATTACTGGTGGCGAATTTGGTCCTGAAGGTTCCATTCAGGCAATTATTTTCTGTGTAATTGGAACAATTCTATTTTTAATTTTAATTCATAAAGAAAATAAAATCATTAAACCGTACTGGAAAAAAAATTAATTTTGACTTATAATTAAAGTAAATCAATACCATAAAAAAACCGTCAATACACTTGACGGTTTTTTTATTTTAAATCCTGAATCAACTATTCAATTTCAGAAACTCTCATGGTGTTTACCATTCCTTTATCTTTAATCGGCATTGCAGCAAGATTAATTAGATAATCTCCTTTTTGCGCATATCCTTTTGCAATTGCAATTCTATTTACATCCGTAACGGTATCATCTGTACTTTCTTCATTATCATAAAAGAATGATTTAACACCCCACAATAAATTCAATTGCGTTAAGATTCTTTTGTTTGAAGTAAATACCAAAATATGTGCTGATGATGGTCTCCATGCTGAAATTTGAAAAGCAGTATAACCGCTGTTTGTCAAAGTACAAATAGCTTTCGCCTGAATTGTATTTGCCATTAAAGCAGCTTGCTGGCAAATTGTTTTTGTTATAAAACGTTTTGTTTTAATTTGAGGCGTATTTTGTGGCACATGAATTAGCGGTGAATCTTCAACAGCTTCACATATTTGAGTCATTCTTTGAATTACCTGAACCGGGTAATTACCTGCTGCAGTTTCACCTGACAGCATTACGGCATCCGCTCCATCCATAACCGAGTTGGCTACGTCATTTACTTCTGCACGTGTTGGCGTTAAACTGGTAATCATTGTTTCCATCATTTGAGTCGCAACAATTACCGGAATTCTTGCCGTTTTAGCTCTGCGAATCAGATCTTTTTGTACTAATGGTACTTCATGAGCAGGAAGTTCAACTCCCAAATCACCACGGGCTACCATCAAACCATCGCAGTTAGCGATAATTTTATCAATATTTTCAAGCGCTTCCGGCATTTCAATTTTTGCAACAATCGGAATTTTATATTCAGAATGTTTGTCGATTAATTCTTTCAGATCTTGCAAATCGCGAGGCGTTTTTACAAATGAAAGAGCAATCCAGTCTACCTTTTGCTCGATTGCAAAAATAGCATCAGCAATATCCTTTTCTGTTAAGGCAGGTAATGAAATTTTTGTGTTTGGTAAATTAACTCCTTTTTTAGATTTCAATTCTCCTCCCTGAATAACTTTGGCAACAACTTCTGTGTTTTTATCTGTCGAAATAATTTCAAAAATCAATTTACCATCATCAAGCAAAATACGCTCTCCCGGATTTACATCATTTGGAAAGTTTTGATATTTCATGAACACTTTTTTAGCTGTTCCTAAAATATCTTCTGCAGTTGTGAAAGTGATAATATCGCCATCGTTAACTACAGTTCCTTCTTCCATTACTCCAACTCTTAGTTTTGGACCCTGTAAATCTCCAAGGATTGCTGTTGTATAGCCAAATTCAGCATTTAAACCTCTAATAATATCGATTTTTTCTTTTACACCTTCATAATCAGCATGCGAAAAATTGATTCTGAACACGTTAACCCCTGCCTCAATCATATCTTTGATAATCTCGCGCGTACTACATGCAGGTCCAAGTGTGGCTACAATTTTGGTTTTTTTGTTTGTTGACATTTTATTAAAAAATTAAATTGTTTTTTGATTTAAGTTTATTAGTATCGACAGCATACACTGCTGCGATACTTTCTATTGCGTTTAATTTTTGTTGAATTTCTGAAAAATCAATTGCCTCTTCGCTATTGTCAATTTTCAGGAAAAAATCTACTTTTTTAAATTCAGGAAGTAAATGAATTGTTGTTGAAACCTCACTTGTTTCATTGGAAAACAAATCCTGTAAATCATTCGTACTCACTGAAATGATTTCATTTTTATTCTGAATTAAATTCCACGATAATGCTTTCTCATTATCATAATAATAGAATCTCGAAAAATTTGCTACTCCTTCCTTAGTTTGAGCGTGAATCTCGTTTTTGCTCTTACTTAAGTTTACAGGAAGAATTTTATTGATAAAATAGGCCAGCCGGTAATCTTCTAAAGAAGTATGGATTGCCATTAAATAGTAATCAATTTCGTCAAATTCGCCTAAATCCAATCTATGAACAGCCATATCATGAAAAATCAAGTTGTAAATATACTATTTCTATTGAACCATCTATAATTCAAGAGGACATGTTTTTGTTAATTTATAAACGAAAACGATATAGTCTTAAGAAGGGCAAGGCAAAAAACCCGTTATTTCTTATCTATTTTTTCCTGAAATGCAAAATACGCACGTTGTGATGCTTTTTCTTCGGCTTTCTTTTTAGAAGTTGCTCTTGCCCTGGCTATCACTTTATCATCTATACTTAACTTGACACCAAATAATCTTTGACCGTCAATTCCGTTATCTTCAAAAATGTCATAATGAAAAATTCTCTTTTCTTTCTGGCACCATTCGATAACTAAACTTTTATAACTAATTACCTTTCCTTCGAGACGGGCAATATCTACATAAGGAGTAATAACTCTTTTTTGAATAAATTTTTCACAGAAAGCATAACCTCGATCGAGATAGATCGCCCCTACAAGTGATTCAAAAATGTTTCCATGAATATTTTCTCCGAAATGCTGAACCGGAACTTTACTTTCGACAAACCGAACCAGATTTAAATCCTTCCCCAGCTCATTCAAATGTTCCCTGCTGACAATTTTAGACCGCATTTTGGTCAGGTATCCTTCGTCTCCATTAGGTACTTTGCTAAATAAATGTGCTGCAATTACAGAACTTAACATAGCATCACCGAGAAACTCCAATCGTTCATAATTTATTGGCATGCCGGCTTCATCTAATTTATTAGACGAGCGATGCGTAAAGGCTTTCTTATAATGCTGAATCGAAATTGGCTGAAAACCAAGTATTTTCTGAATAGTATCAAAAAAAATCCCGTCTTCTTGTGAACGGGATTTTGAAAGTATTTTTTTGAAAATATTCATATTCAAAATTATTCTGCTAGTTTTTTAAACAATACACATGCGTTGTGTCCGCCAAAACCAAAAGTATTGCTCATAGCAACATTTACTTCTCTTTTTTGAGGCTTGTTCAATGTAAGATTTAATGATGGATCAATATTTTCATCCACAACAGTATGATTAATTGTTGGAGGAACAATACTATATTTCATTGCCAAAATAGAAGCAATAGCCTCAATAGCTCCGGCAGCTCCTAATAAGTGACCTGTCATTGATTTTGTTGAATTGATATTGATGGTTTTTGCATGATCACCAAACACAGCACTGATTGCTTTTAATTCAGCAACATCTCCTAATGGAGTTGAAGTTCCGTGAGTGTTGATATGGTCAACATCTTCAGGATTCAATCCTGCGTCTCTCAAAGTATTTTTCATTACTGCGATAACACCAATTCCTTCAGGATGTGGCGCCGTTAAGTGGTAAGCATCAGATGACATTCCGCCTCCACCAACTTCACAATAAATTTTTGCGCCTCTTGCTTTCGCATGTTCGTACTCTTCAAGAACCAAAGCTCCTGCTCCTTCACCCAAAACAAAACCATCTCTGGTTGCGTCAAAAGGTCTTGAAGCTGTTTCAGGACTTTCGTTTCTTGTAGATAATGCATGCATGGAACTAAAACCTCCCATACCCGCAATAGTAACAGCAGCTTCTGATCCACCTGATATGATGACATCACACATCCCTAAACGGATGTAGTTAAAAGCATCAATTAAAGCATTCGCAGAAGAAGCACAAGCTGAAACAGTAGTATAATTAGGTCCCATATAACCATTACGCATCGAAATATGTGCTGGTGCAATATCGGCAATCATTTTAGGAATAAAGAAAGGATTGAATTTTGGAGTTCCATCACCTTTGGCATAGTATAATACTTCATCCTGAAAAGTTTCCAAACCTCCAATTCCTGCTCCCCAGATAACACCTACTCTTTGTTTGTCGATATTATCATCTGTAAGTCCTGCATCCTTAATAGCTTCATCACTTGCTGCAACTGCATATTGGGCAAATTTATCCAGTCTGCGAGATTCTTTGCGATCCATAAAATCCTCAATATTGAAGTTTTTTACTTCGCAGGCAAATTTAGTTTTATGTTTTTCTGTATCGTAATACGTTATTGGGGCAGCACCGCTAACTCCATTAATAAGCGCATCCCAATATTCCTGGATATTATTCCCGATAGGAGTAAGTGCGCCTAATCCTGTTACAACAACTCGCTTTAATGCCATAAATATGTATTTTATCTTTAACAAATAAAACCCACGCTTTCTTAACTGTATTGTTTACTTAAGAGCCATGGGCATTACAATATAAATATATTTTTTGATTGAAATTCAATCGGAATTTAAATTTTAAAAAAATAATAACACCCGACCTATATAACATATAAAATCGGGTGTGTATTTATTATTTTTTAGCTTCCTCGATGTAAGAAATAGCTTGACCAACAGTAGCAATGTTTTCTGCTTGATCGTCTGGAATCTGAATATCAAATTCTTTTTCGAATTCCATAATAAGCTCAACAGTGTCTAATGAGTCAGCTCCTAAATCATTAGTGAAGCTTGCTTCTGTTACAACTTCGTTTT